>Ga0163144_10000445_pt1 | contig 95678 bp, 84 predicted proteins | sample OliLak19BULKMAT1_FD_123175 | JGI IMG/M metagenome (GOLD analysis project Ga0163144, IMG submission 123175) | Freshwater microbial mat bacterial communities from Lake Vanda, McMurdo Dry Valleys, Antarctica - Oligotrophic Lake LV.19.BULKMAT1 | ecosystem: Environmental > Aquatic > Freshwater >...
GCAACACGGTCGGGGCTGGCAACACGGTCGGGGCTGGCAACACGGTCGGGGCTGGCAACACGGTCGGGGCTGGCAACACGGTCGGGGCCGGCGGCAACGCAGTCGAGAACGAGTTCAGCGCCATCCCTGAAGGCGCCCCCTTCGCTCCACCACGCCGCACCCAGAAGCCCCGCATCTACGGCGTACAGACCGCGATAGTCACCGGGCCGACCATGGGCGAAGAAGAAATTCACACGGAGAAGTACGGGCGCATCAAAGTCCGCTTCCGGTGGGACCGCGTGGGCCAGCACGACGACAAATCGAGCTGTTGGTTGCGCGTGATGCAAGCGCCGCTCGGCGGTCAGGTGATCATCCCGCGCGTCGGTTGGGAAGTGATGATCGGCTTCTTCGAGGGCGATCCGGACAAGCCGTATGTGCTCGGCCGTATCTACAACGCCGAGCGTACCCCGCCCTATGCTCTGCCTGGCGCCAAGACGAGTGGCTCGATCAAGGGTGCCTCGTCGCCCGGCGGCGCCGGCAACAACGAGATCAAGATGGGAGACAGCGGCGGCGGCCAAGGCTTCGATGTGCACGCCCAGAAAGACTTCAACACCACAGTCGAGAACGATCAGAACGAGACTGTCGGCGTCGACGACGCGCAGACAGTGAAGGTGAACGCCAGCCACTCGGTGGGCGCGAATCAATCGGTGAGCGTGGGCGCCGACCAAGAAGTCAACGTCGGCGCCGTCGCTTCCGCGAACGTCACGGGCAACCTGTCGATTTCGGTCGGGGGCAACGCGGTCGACAATGCGATCAGCAACTACATCGAGAAGGTGGGCGCCGATCGCGGCTACTCCGTCGGTGGCGACATGCTCGTCATCTGCAACGGCATCGCACACACCGTTGCCGCAGACGTATCGAGGAGCGTCGGTGACGTGATGTTGTCCGGCACCATCTCGTCGTTCTCCGACAGCGTCGGCGGCAACTACACCGAGACGATCGGGGTCGCGAAGATCGATCTCTGCAAAGCTTCGTTCGGCGAGACGATCAGCGGCAACAAGAACGTCACCTCACTCGCCGCAGAGCTGCACATCTCCAAGGCCGACTATGCCTCCACCGCCGGCAGCATGACGACGAACCTGGTCGGCGGCCTCCACTACTCGAAGGTGGCGGGTGACTTCAGCGTGAAGGCGCCGATGATCACGCTCATCGGCGCCATCGGCATGTTCAAGGGCGGTAGCTCCGAGCTCAAGCTCGGCGGCGGGCCCATTTTGGTGAAGGGCTCCAAGGTCTCGATCGAAACCGCGCTGATGGTCCATCTGAGCACGTCACTGAAGATGGGAGACTGAGCCATGGCCGAAGAAGCACACGGCACCAAGGCGACGATCGAAGTCGCAGGCGAGGCGTACGACGTTCTGTATGCCCGTGTCGACGAGCGGCTGGACGAGGTGCCCCGACTCGAGGCGCGCTTATGGAAAGACGGGGAGCTGCCACGCCCGAAAGCGTTGCTCGACAGCGAGGTCGTTTTTCAGATCGGATCTATCGAGGCCTTCGATAGCGGTCGCAAGTTCAAGGGAACCGTGACCGAAGCCGAGCGTCGCTTCGATACTGCCGGCCGTCCGTTCGTGCGCATTGTCGTGTGCCCGGCGCTGTTCAAGACCACCAAGCGCACGGACGTGCGCACGTTTCAAAAGCTGAAGGTCGACGAGATCGTCCAAAAGGTGGCCGACACAGCGGGCTTCAAAGCCAAGTTCTCACTCGTGGGCAGCTACGAGCCGCGCGACTACGTGGTGCAATACCGCGAGACCGACTTCGACTTCTTGCGGAGACTGTTGTCCGAAGAAGGCGTTGGGTTCGCCGTCGATCACGAAGCCGACGAGGTCGTCTTCTTCGACGACCCGCATGGCCTCGGCGACGCCCCCGAAAAGACGCTCACCTACCGCGCCGAGTTCGGTTTCGAGCAGGCCGAGGCCAGTGTGTTCAAGGTGAAGCAGATCGATCGCGTCGTGTCGGACAAGATCTTCATGCGCGAGTACGACCCCAAGCGACCACGCTTCAATGTCGAGGGTGAAGCCGAGAGCGCCGACGACGGCGAACACGGCCTCGAGACATATGTGTTTCCCGCGCGCAGCGTGAAAGAGGCAACTGCGAAGCGCTACGCCCAGGTCCTGCTCGACGCGATTCAATGCCGGCGCGACATCGTCGACGGCTCCATGACGTCATGGTCGCTGGCGCCAGGTTACCGCTTCAGCATCGAGGGCCATCCTCTTGAGGGGCTCAACACCGAGCTTCTCGTGCTCGCGACCACCGTCGTGCACTACAACGAACGAAGTCAGGCAGGCGGGCTCGACTCTGCCTCGCGCACGCAGGCGAGCTTCGAGGCAGTCCCCACTGCGCGCTGCAGCTACCGACCCGAGCGGCGGTCGCGCGCCGCGATGGTCCCGGGCGTGCAGACGGGCCTCACCACGGGTGCCTCCGGCCAAGAAGTACACGTCGACGAGAACGGCTGCGTGAACGTGATCTTCCCATGGGACCGTCTGGGCGCAAAAGACGAGACCGCCAGCCTACCAATGCGCACGCTGCAGCTCGCCACCGGTGGCTCGATGTTGTTGCCCCGAGTCGGCTGGGAGGTGTTCGTCCAGCACGACGAAGGCGACACGGATCTGCCGTTCGTCACGGCTCGTGTTTACAATGCGCTCACGCCTCCGCCTTATGCGCTGCCCGGCGGTGCCGCCCGAAGCTCGATTCAGACGGCGACCACACCGGGCGGCGGCACCAGCAACGAAATGCGCTTCGACGACACGAAGGGCAGCGAAGAGATGTTCATCAACGCGTCCAAGGACACGAGCGTCACGGTGAACAACAACGCCACGACCTCAGTCACCAACAATGCCACGCTCGATGTCGGCTCCAACCAGACGGTCGACATCACGAACAGCCTCACGACCAGCGTCGGCGCAAATCAATCGATCGATGTCGGCGGCAACCAAAAGAACGCTGTCGAGACCTTCAAGGTCGACCAGTGCGTCGACCATGCCTACGACATCGGCGGCAATCGCGACATGAAAGTGGGCGGCGACCACAAACACACCGTCACCGGCTCCGAATCGGTCGAGGTCGGCAGCATGAAGACGGATCTCGTCGTCGGAAAGATCAGCGAGAGCGCGGGTGGCGACATGAGCCTGACGGTCGGCGCCGCGCGGGTATCTCTCGCCGTCGGCGACTACAACACCGAGATCGGTGGCAATCACACCGAAAACATCAGCGCGGTGAAAGCCATCGTTTCGTTCGCCGACACGTCCTCGACCTGTGCAGGCGACGCGATGACGAAGATTGCCGGCGCCAAGGTCAACCTGGTCGACGGCGATCGCATCGAGAGCGCCGCTTCGATGTTCACCGCCGTCAGCGCAGGCGCCAAAATCGTGAAGGCAGACAACATCGTGTTCGAAGCGGAGAACGCCATCACTTTGGTAATGGGCGCCTCCCTTCTTTCGATCACGCCAGCCAGCGTCGCTTTCCTGGGCCTCTCGGTGAAAATCGACGGGGACGTTGACGAAACCGCAGCCTTGATCTTGGACAACTGATGAGCCGCAGCCTGATCACCTACTTTCAGATCGACGACGTCCCGGCAGACAGGGTCACATCGTTCGAGCTCTGCCGTGATCTCGGGCGACCAGCCACGCTCGAGATCGAGGTGCGCTTCACGGAGGACGTCGCCGCCGAAGGCGCTCTGGGCAAGCAAGCACTTCTGCAGTTCGGTTTCGACGGCGAGCCGCAGCACGAGTTCGTCGGCCTGGTACAATCGGTCACCACCGTGGGGTCACCCTCGACCGGCGCGGTGGGGGTGGCCTCGAGCGGTTCGAGTCACTCGATCAAGCTGCGCGTCGTCTCTCAAATCGCGCTGCTCGACAACGTGATGACGGCCTGCATCTACCAAGAGCTGGACGTCAAAGAGATCGTCACCAAGGTGCTCGAGACCTACGGCATCCCGAGCGATCGACAGAAGTGGCAGCTCGCGGGCTCGTACGCCAAGCGCGAGTACTGCGTGCAATTCTTCGAGAGCGCGCTGTCGTTCGTTTCTCGGCTCTGCGAGGAAGAGGGCATCTACTTTTCGTCCATTGTCGAAGAAGGCAAAGAGGTCATCGCCTTCTCGGACGATAGCCCTTCGTCGGCTACCATCGACGGCGAGGCCGAGCTCCCCTTCCGGGGCCAGCTCGGCTTCGACAGCAAGACCGACGCGATCTTCGCCATGCGCGAGCTCGCCATGGTGCGCTCCGGCAAGTTCACCCTCCGCGACTACGATTTCAAACGGCCGAATCTCGACATGACCTCCGTCGCCGAGGCCGAGTCCAACACCGATCTCGAGCGGTACGACTTTCCCGGTTTGTACGTCGAGCCCAGCGTCGGAAAGCAGCTCGCACAGGTGCGCCTCGAGGCCGAGCAGGTCGATCACGAGACGATCGAGGTGCTCGCCGAGTGCCCTCGCCTCCACGCGGGCAAAACGTTCGCCATTTCGGAGACTCCGTTCGACGACATGAAGGGGGAGGTGTTCGTCGCGCGCGTCGTTCATTGTTATGGGCCGCGCGCCAATCGGTTGTTGCGCAAATTCGCGCTCCCCAGCAGCGAAATGCTGGATGTGTACGTAGCCGAAGCCAAGCTCATCGCGAAGGACGTGAAATTTCGCGCCGCGCAGATCACACCGCGACCCATCGCGCACGGGCCGCAGACGGCGCGCGTGGTTGCGCCCGAGGGCGCCGAGACTGAGGCGATTCACACGGACGAGCACGGCCGCTGCAAGGTCAAATTCCATTGGGACTTGGCGCCGGAGCAAGACGACAAGGCCTCCTGTTGGATGCGCACGGGGCAGCTGCAGACCTCCGGCTCGATGGCGCTTCCCCGCATCGGTTGGGAGGTGGTGGTCGAGTATCTGGAGGGCAACCCCGACCGGCCCGTGGTCACAGGCAAGCTGTATAACGGCCTGTTCATGCCTCCTTACGCCTTGCCAGAGGGCAAGACGCGGACCTCGATGCAGTCTTGTTCGACGCCAGGCGGTGGTGGCTCCAACGAAATTCGGCTGGAAGATCAGGCCGGCGGCGAAGAGATCATGATGCACGCGCAGCATAATCAAACGATCGCCACCGCCAACAACAAGAAGTCGTTGGTCGGCAACAACGCGACGCGTGTGGTCGGCGTCGACGAAACGATCACCATCGGCTCGAACCAGACCACGAAGATCACGATGGGGTCGGAGACGACCGTGGGCGGCGACCAGACGATCTCGGTCGGCGGTGACCGCAACACCGCGGTCAACGCAGTCACCTCCCTCAACGCCAGCGGCTCGAGCACCACGTCGGTGGGCGGCGACCATTTCGAGATGGATGGCAACCCGCTCGAGGCATTGTTGGCGATCGCAGCCGAGGCGGCGATCGCCGCCGCCGAGGCCGCTGCTTCGGCGGCTCTCGATCGCGTCAACGCTGCCATTCAAGATCGGGTCGACCAGGTGATGGCACCGATCAACGAGCTTACGGCGCAGGTGGAGCAAGTCGGAGCCGCGATGGAGGCGGTCGCCAATGGCGACGTCGGTGCCATTGCAGGCATGGCAGCCGACGCGGCAGGCTTGCCGATGCCACCGGGGTTCGGTGGTGATTCAGCGGGTGGCGGTGGTGAGGGCGGCGCGGAGGGCGGCGCGGAGGGCGGCGGCGCGGAGGGCGGCGAAGAAGCCGCTGCCGAGCCCAGCTACACGGAGCAGCTCGGTATCGACGCCGCCGTCAACGGCGCCATCGAACAAGGCATCCACGGCGCAGCGGGCGCGCTCGGGTCGGCGCTCGGCCTCGATTCGGCAGGTGCCGGCGGCTCCAGCGTCGCCAACGCCGAAGGCCCTGCGGGTGACGTTGCCGGTATCGACCAAACTGACCGCGCGAAAGGCCCTGGTCACAGCCTGCACAAGGTGGACGCTTCGCTGTCCGAGGACATCGGTAGCCTTCGCATCCAGGCCTCGATTCAGGAGATCCACACCGAGGTCGCCGGCAACATGACAGAAGACGTGGGGCTCGCCAAGGTGACGGCGATGTTCGGCAACATCACCGAGACCACCGCCGGCAACAAAACCACCAACGCGCTGGGCACGATTGTGTTCGCCAAGGGCGGCGAGACCGAGAACGCCGATGGCAACAGCACGACGATGGTGGGTGGTCTCATTTACGACAAGATCGGGGGCGGTTATTCGGTCGAGGGCGGCGGGCCGACGACGTTCATCGGCGCGTTCCAGAAAATGGAGGCCGCTACCTCCATCACGTTCAAGTGTGGGGAGAGCGAGGTCGTCATCGACGACAGCGGCGTTACCATCAAGTCCCCCATCGTCGCCTTCCTCGCCTCCAAGATTCAGCTGACGAAATCGGTCGCTCAGGTCTAGTTGCTCCGGTAGCGTCGCTTCTTCGGATGTTGCCCAAGGTCGAAAACGACACCGACTTCGTCGCCGAGCCGCATTTGCTCGCCGATAGAGATGGCGAGAAGCTCTGCGCGATCGTCAAAGCGACTTTCGAGCTCTGGCCCGGCCCACCGCGAGGCGCTGACGGCTCGTTCGTGATCGCACCCAAAGCCAGGCGACGGCGGGTGCGGGCCGCCGACGTGCCATGGGGCGAAGAAGAGAAGAGCAGCATTCTTTTGCCCGCCGATCTTTGCATTCGCAAGCCGGCGACCGACGTCATCGTGGTCGCCGTCGCGCACGCGCCGCGCGGGGAAGCGGTGCCGTCTTTCGATGCCGGCGTTCGGCTGGGAAAAGTATCCAAAATCGTGCGCATTACCGGGCCTAGGGTGTGGGTGCACGAGGGCGACGCGCTGACCGATCCTCGTCCAGTGAAGTCACTCGAAGTTCGCTACGACTGGGCATTCGGCGGCAGCGACGACAGCGACCCGCAGAAGCTGGTTGAAGACGCGCGCAATCCAGTCGGCCTGGGCATCCGCGCGACCCTCTCGACGCTCGACCGTTCGCAAGCTCCGCAGATCGAAGATCCGCTCGACCCGATTCGTACGGCGCGAAGCAAGCCTCGCCCCGCCGGCCTTTCTGCAATTGGCCGCCATTGGGAGCCACGTCGTAAATATTGGGGTACCTATGACGCCGATTGGCTCGAGAACCGCTCCCCGCTGTTGCCCCCCGATTTCGACGACCGCGCCAACCTCGCCGCTACCGCCGAGCTCATCGCCTCCCCTCATCTCACCGGCAACGAAGAGGGCGCGCTGACCAACCTCACACCGGGCGGTGGCACGCTCGCCTTCGTGCTGCCGAAGATCCGTCTCGGCATCGTCTTTCGGGTGAAGGACAGGAAGCCCGAGATGTTCACGCCCGCGATCGATACGGTCATCCTCGATACGCTGTTCGTCCCGCGCGAAGATGACGACTCCGGGGCGCCAAAGGGCCCGCCGATCACACCATTGGTCGTCGAGCTGGTGTATCGGGCGCACGTGGTGGCCCCGAGGCGCTTGCAAGACGCGACGATCTTCGTGGAGGAGAAACGACGATGAGAGGCCAAGGCTCAGTCTTTGCCGTCGGCGCTCGCTCGCCGATTGGGCTCGACGCCAAACAGACGGCATTCTTGTTGCGGTCCGGCATCCCGGCAATCACCGCCGCGCCGTTGGCGAACAAGGATGGCGACGCCGTCACGATGGCGTTCGATGCGACAGTCGATCCGCTCACAGTCGGCGAAGAACGAGCGGCGATCATCGCCCTTGAAGCGCTCCGCGAGGTGGCCCGCGCTGTCGGGCCCTCCGCCAAGAACCTCAAGCTTTGCTGTGTGCTCGCCTTCCCCGAGCCTCGGCCCGGCCAAAAACGCAGCGAAGCGAATCATGCGCTCGCCGCGTTCGTGCGGCGCGGTCTGGCGGAGACCTTCGGCGACCCGCCCGTCGACGTGACGATGCAAGGCTCCGCCGGTTTGGCCTATATCCTGCCTGAGGCGCTGACACGTCTGGCGATGCGTGAGTTCGACGCGGTGCTCGTGGGCGGCCTTCACAGCGACTACGACCCGCTCGCGATCAACGCGCTCGACGTCTCAGGCCGCCTGTTCTCCCTCGAAAACACGGACGGCGTCATTCCTGGCGAGTGCGCGGCATTCGCCCTCATCGGGCGCGACGATTTCGGACATTCTATCGGCAAAAAACCGCTCTGCAGGGTGCTCTCGGTCGCGTCCGAGACAAGCGAGATCACACCATACGACGACTCCAGCGCGCTCGACGCGACGGCGCTCGCGCAGGTGTTTCGCTCGACCTGCTCGGTGTTGCCCGATGAGCTCAAAGTGGGCTGGGCAATCGGCGATCATGGCTTCGAGCACTATCGAATACGCGAGCTCTACGCTGCGCTGGCGCGTACTCACAAACAATGGTGTCCGCCGATCGCGATCGACGCCCCTGCGCAGCGCATTGGGCAGCTCGGGGCCGCCGCGCTGCCGCTCGGGTTGGTGCTGGCCGCCGAAATGTATCGCCGCGAGTACGCTCCAACCCCTTGCGGCATGCTCTTCGCCGGCAGCGACGGCGGCGAGCGCGGCGCCATCTTGGTCGGCTCCGTTTGAGCGCCGCAGACCCCGAGTAGAGACGCTCTGCTCAGATCTCACTTCTCTTCTGGCTCTCTCTTCCCCTCCCGCAACGCTCCGAAGCGCTTGGCAAGCTCCGGGTCCTTGGCCAGACGCGGACCGAAGTGTGCGAGCGCACGCGACAGCTCCTCTGGTTTGAGCCCCAGCTTCTCCAACGCGTGACGGGGGTCGCTCGAGCGCTCGAGCGCACTGATCGCGCGCGCAAACTGCTCCAAGGTCAGGCTCGTTGGCCCCTGCGCAGCCAGCTGTGCCTTGCGGAGCGCCGCCTCGTAGGCGACCAAGAACGGAGGTACGGCGTCGCCTGCGCTGTCCATCGCGCGCGACATCTCCAGCTCGACGCGCTGCTCGAGCTGGTCGAACTGCGGCTCGTCGAGCCCGTGTTCGACGAGCAAGTCGGCGCGCGGTCGACCTGCGCTGAGGCCCGCGACCACCGCCGCATACGTTTCCAGGTCGGTCGGCAACATCCTTGGTGCGTGGGGCGGGATGAAAGCATTCAACCGAAGGTTGATCATGGACAAAATTCCTCCGTGCCCTTCGCAACAAGAGCGCGCGCAAGCGCCCGGTCTGAGGTTTCACTCGGCGCGGAGGGAAACCAGACCTTCGGTTGAATTCAACCTGGCCTGCGCCAACCGTCACTCTCGAGCTTCCGACCACCCAGCTGGTCGGCTACGTTTCGCGCATGACATCCTCCGCGGATGACGCTTCGCGGCTCGCTCCGATCCCCGAACACGTGCAAGCGATGGAAACGGCCCTCAAGCTGTTGCACGCCGCTGGCGCCGTATTGGTCGAAGCGCCCGCCACCAGCTTCGATCTCGCGCCGCTCGCCCGTCTGGTCGAGCGCGCGATAACTTGTGTGCTGGACGCCTATGACCTTCGACGTGACCCGATCGCCGCCGTGCGCGATGCGATGGTCGCGTGCGACGAAGCCCAAAGCCAGGTCGACCAAGCGAAAGCCTTCGACCAAGGCCTTTCTGGTGTCGCTGACTGGCTGCGCGCCGCTCGCGACTGGTTACTGACGCCCGAGCAAGCATTCGCGACCATTCGCAAGGCGCCTCCCGTCGCGCGCGACCTGCTCGCGAGCCATGATCGACCGCAGCTTCATCGCGTCGAGCGACCGTCCATCGCTCCCCGCTTGCGGGTCGCCACGCCGCTGCCCCCCAAAGCCCAGCCGAAGCCTCCGATCGCCCCGGAGCTGCAAGCGCTGCCAGCAGCCGAGCGCATGAAGAAGCTCGCGGAGCATTCACGTCAACTGCGCGAAGAAGCGGCCCAGCGCCGGGATGCTCGCGCGCAAGCCCGCGCCGAGAAACGCAAGGCCCCGGCAGAGGGACCGGCTCCGCTCCCCGGCTTCACCAAAGAACGGCACGCGCAGCTGAGCCCGGACGCTTTCATTGCCAGCAAAGCTCGCGAGCTGTTCGAGGACGTTGCCGCGATGGGTCTGCAGCGCACGCCGTTGCTCGGCGATTTCTGGCGCGGCTCGCTGGTCTTCGATCAGCGCCTCTTACGAGACATCGACGCATTCGCAGCCCTAGGCCCGAGCGCTCTCGCTCACGTCGAAGATCTCGTATTCAACACCCCCGCGAAGGATGCCTCCGCGGCCTTTGCCCTGGGCATGATCCTGGGCTCCGTCGAGGGCCGCGACGCACTCGCAGCAGTGGAGCGGGGCCTGCGCTTCCTGGGAATCGGCGAGAAAGCGATCGTTCTTGGGATCTGCACCGCGCTCAAGCTCGTCCCCCACCCGGACCTCGCCACAATGTTGCGGCAATGGTTGAAAGACGACGACAGAGCCCTGCGCGCGGCAGCGATCGACGTGCTGGCACACCGAAGGTTGGCGACGCCAGAAGAGCTGACGCTGGCTTGCCAAGATCCCGCCGAAGAGGTGGTCGCCAGCGCCATCCTGTACGCCGCGTACGCCGATGTTCCGAGCCTCTCGGCGCTCATCGAACAGCACAAGGCTGCGAAAACGAACCAGCTGCGCGAGGCGCTCGCCTGGGCGATGGTCATCGGTAGCGTCAGCTACCCGCTCGATCGCTTGCGAGAGCAGCTGAACGGTGACCTCCCGGAACATGTGATGTTGCCGATCGCCATCGCAGGAGAAGAGGCCGATGCCGCCACGCTCGTCGATCGATTCACCGCCAAGCCTACGCGTCCGACGGCACTTGCCCTCGGCTTTGCGGGACACCCGCGCGCGATTGGCGCGCTGCTCGTTGCACTGGAAGGCACCGGCGCGCCGGAGCTGAAAGAGGCCTGCGCTTTCGCGCTCCAGCGAATCACCGGCGCGGAGCTGTACGAAGAAGTCGAAGTGCCGCCCGAAAATCTGGACGTCGAGTCGCCAGACGAGCCGACCTTGCCGGGCAAGAGTCAGCCGCTCGTGCGGCTGGCGAGTGACCGCCGCGATCGTCCCAGCAAAGGCTCGCCGGACAAGCTCACCTTGCCAACGACCAAGCCCGAAGCCTGGCGCCATTTCATCGCCAACGAAGGGGTCGCCTTCGAGGGCACGCGCCGGCTGCGACGTGGCAAGCCGTACACCCCGGTGCAGTCACTACAAGAGATCGACACGTTCCAGATCACGCCCGGCGAGCGTCGCATTCTCTATCGCGAAGTGGTGATCAAGACAGGCAAGGCGATCGCGTTCGATCCGTGTGACTTCATCGTCTCGCAAGAAGCCGCTCTCGGGCTGATGGCACCTCTCTGCGAGAAGGCATCCAGCCAACCCGGCGCGTGGGGCCGGGCGCTCCGGCAGTGAGGTGACGACATGAGCCTAGATACCGCGAAGATCATCGAAGAGATAAAGCTTGCGCCCGGCGGCAAGGTCAAGGTGGCGATCACCGACATCGACGGAATCTTGCGCGGCAAATACCTCCACAAGGACAAATTTCTATCCGCCGTCGACGGCGGCTTCGGCTTCTGCAACGTCATCTTCGGCTGGGACTCCGCTGACGTCTGTTACGACAACGGCAACTACACCGGCTGGCACACCGGCTACCCGGACGCGCTGGCGCGGGTCGACCTCTCCACGTATCGCAAGGTGCCTTGGGATTCGGACGTCCCGTTCTTCTTGGGCGACTTCGAGGCCGAAGAAGGCAAGCCGGCGGCCGCTTGCCCGCGGCGCCTCTTGCGCGAGGTGCTGGCGAAGCTGTCGGAGAGCGGCCTCGTCGCCAAATGTGGCCTCGAGTTCGAATGGTTCAACTTCCGAGAGACCCCCGCGTCGATACTGGCCAAAGGCCATATCAAGCCAGAGCCGATCTCGCCTGGCATGTTTGGCTATTCGCTCTTGCGAATGGGCCAGAACCTGCCGCTAATCAATGCATTGATGGACGAAATGGCCGCCTTCCGTGTGCCAATCGAGGGCCTGCACACCGAGACCGGGCCGGGCGTATTGGAAGCGGCCATCCTGTACTCGGAGGCGCTCGAGGCTGCTGATCGCGCAGTGCTCTTCAAGAGCGGCGCCAAAGACATCGGCCATCGCTTCGGCATCATGCCGAGCTTCATGGCCAAGTGGAGCGACAAGCTGCCCGGCTGCAGCGGTCACACACACATCTCGCTGTGGCAGGGCGACACCAACTTGTTCTACGACGAGAGCGACCCGCACAAGATGAGCGCAACCATGAAGAGCTTCGTCGCTGGGGTGCTCAGGGCGCTGCCGGAGATCCTCCCGTTCTACGCGCCCACCATCAACAGCTACAAGCGCCTGGTAGACGGCTTCTGGGCGCCGACCAAGCCCACCTGGGGCATCGACAATCGCACCGTGGCGCTGCGCGTGATCCCTGGCAGCAGCAAGTCCACGCGGCTCGAAGTACGCGTACCGGGCTCCGACGTGAACCCATACCTCGCTGTCGCGGCCACCGTCGCAGCGGGCGCGCGCGGCGTCGCCGACGGCCTCGCGCTCACCGCCCCGCCGACTCGTGGCAGCGGCTACGTCGAGTCACCGCTGCCACGCTTCCCGAAGAACCTGAAAGAGGCGACTGATCGCCTGGCGACCAGCAGCCTTGCGCGGGAGCTGTTCGGCGAAGGGTTCGTCGATCATTTCGTGCGGACGCGCGAATGGGAGTGGCGCCAGTTTCAGGACGCTGTCACGGATTGGGAGCTCAAACGGTACTTCGAGCTCATTTGAGCGCAGTTCCTCTGGCACAGAGGATTCGACCTCCGGTCGAATTCCTCCGTGCCAAGCACAAGCCCAGACCGGGCGTTGTTTGTTGAGTCAACCTCCGGTTGAATTGTTGGTTGTTGAGTCAACCTTCGGTTGAATTCGGGACTCGGAATACGAGGGTGTAATGGGCATCGCCAGGTTCAGTTTTCCAACGACCATCCATTTCGGCAGTGGCGCACGGCAGCTCGTCGCGGAGCACCTGAAGGCCGAAGGCCTGTCTCGCCCCCTGATCGTCACCGACAGGGGCATCGCCGCCTTGCCGCTTTATCAAGAGCTGAGCGCGGCGCTGCGCACAGGCGGCCTCGAGGTCGCCGGCTATTCGGAGATCTTCGGCAACCCAGTGACGTCGCAAGTAAGCGCAGGTGTCGAGGCCTTTCGCGCACACCGCGCCGACTCGATCGTGGGCCTCGGTGGCGGGGCAGCGATCGATGTCGCCAAGGCCATCGCCCTGATGATTCATCACCCGGGTCACTTGTTCGACTACGAAGACGACCTGCCCGGCGCGCGCCCGTTCGATCAGGCAATTCCCCATTGGGTGGCGGTTCCCACCACCTCGGGCACTGGCAGCGAGGTCGGCCGCAGCTCGGTCGTCAGCGACGAAGCGACGCACGTGAAGAAGATCATCTTCTCGCCGCGCCTCCTCGCCAAAGCCGTGTTCGCCGACCCCGACCTCACGGTGGGCCTACCAGCGAACGTGACTGCAGCCACAGGCATGGATGCCATCACCCACAACGTCGAAGCCTACCTCGCGAAGAACTATCACCCGCTGTGCGACGGCATCGCGCTCGAGGGCCTGCGCCTGTGCGGCCGCAGCCTGGTACACGCAGTTGCTGCGCCGAACGATCTGACTGCGCGCGCGGACATGTTGATGGGCTCGATGATGGGCGCCATCGCCTTCCAGAAGGGACTCGGCATCACGCACTCGTGTGCGCATGCGCTCGGCACCGTGCTCGACATGCACCACGGCCTCGCCAACGGCATCATGATCGACTTCGCGCTGGCACACAACGTGGCTGCGGCGGGGGATCGCTTTCGCACGATGGCGCAGACGGTCGGCCTGGAAGACACAGCTCCTGGCGCCTTTCTGGGCTGGCTTCGCGAGCTGAAGCAAAAGACCGGCATCCCGGCGAGCCTGAGCGCCGCCGGTGTCGGCAGCGACAAGCTGGGCGCGCTCTGCGACATCGCCGAGAAAGACGGCTGCCACCCGAACAACCCGGTGCCCTGCTCTCGCGCCGACTTCGAACGTATCTTCCGCGAGGCCCTCGCGTGACTGCGTCGCCACCTCTACGGGTCGGTATCGCGGCTTGCCTGTTTCACCGGGACGCGGCGCGGCCGGTATTCAATGGCAAGCCGCTCTACTACGTCGAGAGCTCGATGGCGCGTTGGGTGGCGTCTCAGGGTGCGCTCGCCTACATGGTCCCGGAGCCGCAGGGCCCGTCGCAAGTCGAGCGCATCGCAGACGATCTGGACAGCCTGGTGCTGGCAGGCGGCGTCGACATGAGCCCGCGCTCGTACGGTGAAGAGGCTCGCAAGCCGGAATGGTCGGGTGACGCCGTTCGAGACGACTACGAGCTCACGCTGGTTCGCGCTTTTGTGGCCCGCGCCAAACCAGTGCTCGGTATCTGTCGCGGCCACCAAGTGCTGAATGTCGCGTTCGGCGGCACGCTGCATCAGGATATCCTAACCGACGTTGCGGGTGCGCGGGTGCATCGCGACCCCGTCCCGTACGACCAGCTGACCCATGAGATCGACATCGAGCCCGGCTCCTCGCTCTCGCTGATGTACGGCGGCGCCACGCGCGCCCGGGTCAACTCGGTTCACCATCAGGCGATCAAGACCCCGGGGAAAGGCGTAATCGTCGAGGCCCGATCCAGCGAAGACGGCGTGATCGAAGCGTTCCGCGTGGAGGGTGCGGCCTATGTGCGCGGCGTGCAATGGCACCCCGAATTCGCGCACCCCACGCCAACGGGGCAGCTCGACAGCGCTGTCGTGCTGACCGATTTCATGGCGGCGATTGATCGCCGCAAGAACGAGAAAGACCGCGGAGAAAGCCGATGACGCTCACCATTCAGAACCCTGCGACAGAAGCCATCCTGCGCGAGCTGGAAGAGGACACCGCCGACACCGTTCGCGAGAAGGCGCATCGGGCACGAGCAGCGCGTCACGAGTGGGCGCTTACCCCGCTCGAGCGCCGCATCGCGATGCTGAAGACCTTTCGCGACAGTATCGAGCGTGACAAGGAGCGGCTCGCGGCGGTCATGACGAGCGAGGTTGGCAAACCCATCGCACAAGGACGAAACGAGCTCGGCGGCTTGCTCGGCCGCATCGACTTTTTCCTAGCAGAGACAGAGGCCACCATCGCGTCGGAGACCGTCTTCTCCGACAGCTCGATGACGGAGCGCATCGAGCACGCCCCGCTCGGGGTGATCGCCAATATTTCTGCCTGGAACTACCCCTATTTCGTGGGCGCAAACGTGTTCGTGCCGGCGCTGTTGACGGGCAATACCGTGCTGTACAAGCCGAGCGAATACGCGACCCTCACCGGGCTCGCCATTGCCGAGCTGCTGCACGCAGCGGGCATTCCGAACGACGTGTTCGTTCCAGTGGTGGGCGGCGGCGCTGTCGGCGCCGCGCTGCTCGAGCAGCCGATCGACGGCGTCTTCTTCACCGGGTCCTACCAAACCGGCCGCAAGGTCGGCGAGGCTGCTGGCCGACGCATGTTGCATGTTCAGCTCGAGCTCGGCGGCAAAGACCCAGCCTACGTCGCCGACGATGTTGACGTCGCAGCGGCGGCGGCAGGTACCGCTGACGGCGCGTTCTACAACACGGGCCAAAGCTGCTGCGCAGTCGAGCGCATCTATGTGCACGAGCGCATTTACGACAGCTTCGTCGAGGCCTTCACCAGCGAGGTGAAGCGGTTCGTGATTGGCGACCCCACCGACGACAAAACCTACATCGGGCCATTGACGCGCAAGCCGCAGCTCGAGGTGCTGGCCGCGCAAGTCGCAGATGCTCGTTCGCGCGGTGGCAATGTCGTCGTCGGCGGCAGTCGCATCGATCGAAAAGGCTTCTACTTCGAGCCGACAGTGATCACGAACGTCGACCATTCGATGGCCGTCATGAAAGACGAGTCTTTCGGCCCCATCATCGGCATTCAGCGCGTCTCGGGGGACAACGAAGCGCAAGCGTTGATGAACGACACCGAGTACGGGCTCACCGCCGCGGTCTACTCGAGAGATCGAGGGCGAGCGGAGCACATTCTCGGTGGAGTCGAGGCCGGCACCACCTATTGGAACTGTTGCGACCGCGTCAGCCCACGCCTGCCCTGGTCGGGGCGCGGTCACTCTGGGCTCGGGCTCACGCTCTCCAAGTACGGCATTCTCACGTTCACGCGCCCCAAAGCATGGCATCTGCGAGCGTGAGCCTTGCGTGACTGCTCAGCAAGTAGTTGCTGAGCGCACGAGATCGGCTTTCGCTGTTGCCGCACGCCGCTCGGGCGAATGCGATAACCTCGACTCATGTCGAGCCGCCGCCTGTCTTGCATCACTGCGCTCTTTGCCCTCGTATGTGCGGCGCCGAGCGCTGCTTTCGCGGACCAGTTCGTCGCGATGGACGACACCTGGGAGCACACGCCGGACATGCCCGACTCGCACTACCGCGTGAAGCCGACAGCCGAGACTCCGACAGATTGGCTGAGCCCGGTCGACTACAGCGACGGCACCGCGTGGGTGTATCTCGAGGTGCAGACCAAACCGACTGCGCAAGAGACGAAGTTCCAAGTGTGTTTCGAGGCGACGCCCACGTATGCCTGCACGGCGCAGTCGCCGACCTACACGACCGTCGGCACCTACGAATGGCCCACTGATTTTTCTGATTTTTGGTCACCTCCGGGCGAATTCGTGGACTGGACGCAAGGCGTGAACAAGCTCGCCTGCATCCTGAAGGACACCATGAACAACAAGCCTTCGGAGGACAATGTCGGGCCCGAGGTCGCTGCTCTCTACACGCCGACTCGTGTTCGCATGGTGGTGACGATCGTCTCTGCGGGCGGGACGTACATGCCGCCAACGCCGACCGGCGAAGGAGGCGGTGGCGGCGGCGCGGGTGGCGCACCGCCGGTGGGTGGCGGTGGCGCGGGTGGCGCGAACGATGGCGGCGGCGGCCCGGTCACTGGCCCGGCCCCACCGCTCGGCGGTTCGTCGGCATCGGGCGACGGCGGTCAGGGCGCGGGCACAAGCACCGACGACGGCTGCAGCGCATCTCCTCGCCGCGCTTCCTGGAGCTTGGGCGCATTCGCAGTCCTCGCGGCGCTGCTCGTCAGAAGGCGCCGAGGCGTTTACTTTGCCCCGAGCGCGGATGGTAGGCTTCCGGCATCGTGGCGCCCCGTACGAAAAGCAAGGTCCAAGAGCCGGCAGCTTCTGTAGAGCTCGATCTAGCCACAGCGCTCGCAGAGGTGCGCGAACGTCCGAGCGACCTCGCCGCTTGGGCGAGCTTGGAGGAGCTCGCCGCGACAGAAGGCCGCGAACGCTCATGAAGACAGCGCCGGCGGCCACCACAGGTGCTCGGCCGACTGCCGCCGACAAAGGCATCGCCTACTACCACCTCGCTCGGGTCGCGCAGCTGCAGGGCGATCTCAAGAAGGCTCGCTTGCTTGCAGAAAAGTCGCTCGCCGAGTCGCCCACACCCGAGGCTCGCGTGCTACGCGACGCCCTCAAGAGCTAGTCAGCAAAAGCTCACCCGAGGCGGGCTTTGATCTGCTTGATGGCTTGCTGGAAGGCCGGGCTCTCGTTCGCGCATGGCGCGGGGCAGGGCTTGCTCTTGTTCTTGCCGCAGCCCTTCATCGTTCGCTGCACAGAAAGGGTGAGCGCATCGATGGCGCGCTCGTCACCGTGTTTGATGGCCTGCGGCAACAGGTCGACGCGCGCCGAGCAGGTGGGCGCCGAGTAGAGATCGTACGCGATCTTCAACGCCGGGGAGAGAATCGCCTGCACCTCTGCCGCGTCCAGCGCTGCCCGCGCACGAGGCCGGATCTCCGGCTGGGCGAGCACGATATCGAACAGCATCTCCGCCCCGCGTAGGCCCATCCGATTGCGCATCAGATCGATCGAGCGCTGCTGAGTTGCTGGCACCAGCACTGCGGCACGCACCATCTTGGCCAGATCGGCGTCTTTTGCTTGCTCTGGCGCCTCGGTGAACAGCACGTCGAGCACACGCAAGAGCTCGCTGGCTTGCTCAGGCTCTTTGGCCATCGCGAAGGCCAGCGGCTTCAGCACGGTTGGATCTTTGGGGAAGCGATCGCGCAGCGCACCGAGCCCAGCAAGGCCCCCGGCGCCTGCGGCTTGAAGCTCGGCTGCGGTGGCGCGTTCAGCGGGGGCGGCGGGCGGCGCTTCGACCGGCAGAGCTGCGCTCGTCGGTGCGGGCGGAGCACTGGGACGGGTGGCCTCGGGCGCAGCGACGACAGGCGACGGCGGCTCTGGGGTGACGATCGGCAACGGCATCGGCTCTGTCGCCGCGTCGCTCATGCGGTAGCCCGTGAGCAGCAGGCCTGCGCTGCCTGCCATCACCAGTCCGACGACGAGCGGCCCGGCGACGACCCGCCGCCACAGCGCTGGCGGCTGGGCCAGCAGCCGCTGGCGTACGATCGCGCCGAAGGCTGCGAGCACAGCGAGGCCAAACAGAAAGGGCGACCAGCCGAGCCAACCGGAGGCGTTGGGCATCGGAGCACGCGCCATCAGGTGGGCGCCAGTCGTGTCGAGCGTGCGGCCGAGCAGCGCCCCGAGGCCGTACATAGCCAGCGCCACGACGACCGGCCCGCGCACCGCAGCAACGAGGCCCACCATACGGGCGCTGTTGCCCCAATAGCTTTGCTTCAGCCAGCGGATGAAGAGCACGCCTGGCGTAAACAGCGAGCCGACCACCGCGACAGAAACGAGCAATAGCTCTGTTGGTTGAAGTCTTCGGGACGGCCACGCGACGACGAACGCACCGAGCGCCGCGCTCATCGTTCCCACGAACGCGAGCAGACCCGCCAGCACGAGCCAGCCCACCGCACGACGGCGCACGCCTTGCGCCTCGGCCGCGTCGATGTTGCCGTTCTTTTGCGTGGCTGGAGGCGGCGACGAGATGAGCGCGCGCGAGCCACGCATCGACATCTGCCCGTCTTCGAATCGCGCGAGCGCGGCGTCGAGCTCGCGCATCGTGCTGTACCGCTCTGCCTGATTGCGCGCCATCGCCGTTTGCACGATCACCTCGAGCTCCGCGGGGATGAGCGGATTGAGTGCGCACGGCCGTGCTGGCTCGCGGCTCATGACAGCGAGCACGGTGGCGTGCTGAGAATCTTCCTCGTATGGGGGCTTTCCAGTCAGGCACGCGTACAGCACCGCACCAGCTCCGTACACATCCGCGCGATGATCGACACGCTCACCCCGCGCTTGCTCGGGCGACATGTACGAGGGCGTGCCCATCACCACGCCTGTCTGCGTCACGTTCGATTCGCCCAGCTCGACGATTCTGGAGAGCCCGAAATCGAGAACTTTGACCTCTGGGTCGGCGTCGGCGCCAACGAGAAACACGTTCGCCGGCTTGAGGTCGCGATGAATCACCCCTCGATCGTGCGCGGCTTCGAGCGCGTGACAGAGCTGCCTGCCGATCGAAGTCGACAGCGCGACGGAGAGCGGCGTGCCGTTCAGCAACATCCCGCCGAGCTCGCGGCCTTCGAGGTAGTCGCACACGATGAACGGCACGCCCTCCTCCGAGTAGCCGAAGTCGTGCACGCCCACGATGTTCGGATGGTCGATGCTCGCCGCTGCCTCAGCCTCGCGCCGAAAGCGCATGCGCACCTCGAGGCTGTGCTTCAGCTCGGAGTGCAACATCTTGATGGCGAAGCGCTTGGTGGTGATGCGCGTGTGCTGCGCTTCGTACACCTGCCCCATGCCGCCCTCGGCCATGAAGCGCACCACCTTGTAGGTGTCATGCAACGTCTTGCCGATCAGACTCTCGGCGGCGCTGGCGGCGAGGTCGTCCGGATGGGCTTCTGCGAGGAAGGTGGAGCGATCGGCAGAATCGTTCAACGCTTGGGACGCATTCTAGCGGCGTCAGACGTAGGGCGCCATCTTGGCGACCCACGCGTTGGGATGCCCGACCAGCTGCTTCAGCCAGTCGGGGTGCTCACGCACCACGCGCTGCGCTTCAGCCTGAGGAATGGCCCGACGCGAAAATTCCATCGCCACCTGCCGGCGCGCCTTCCAGCCTTCTGGCGGGGCCCGATCGAGGGGTGCGTGCGGCACTTTTTGGCCTAACAAGATGCAATCGAGGCCATGCAGGCCATAAAAGAAAATACCCGTCGACTCATGCAAGCTCGAGCGAATGGCGCGCGGCAGCAGTGACAACGGACCTTGCGTGCGAAAAATCTCCAGCGCGTGCGCCAGGCCGGAGATGTCGGCGTCGGCGCGCACTTCTTGCCAGAACTTGGAGTCGAGTCGGCGATTGAACTTGTAGTGCGCCGCCAAGAACCAGCGCAGGCGGTCCCAGTCGCGCGCCGCTGTCTGGTTGATGAAGCGCTTCATCGGGGCGCTGTCCTTTCCGATCGGAAAGGCGCGCACGAGATTGCTTATCGCGCGGGTGATCATCAACAGACCCGTCGATTCGAGCGGCTCGACGAACGCGTACGCGTTGCCGATGCCGTACACGTTGCCCACCCAGGGCCGGTCACGCCTGCCTGATTTGAAGCGCACCATGCGTTCATTTGTGAGCTTGGGCCAGATCGCCTTGGCCTCTGCCAGCGCTTGATCCGGCGAACAATAGGCAGAAGAGTGCACGTAGCCGAGATGGTCGTCTTCCATCATTGGGATATTCCAACACCAGCCGCTCTCCATCGTGCGCGCGGTGGTGTACGACTTCAGCTTGCCGCCATGGGGCGCGTTGAAGGCCAGCGCAGAGTCGGTGTACAGGGTGGCAGCGTAGCTATCGAACTTTTGCCCGAGCTTTTCGCCCAGCAAGAACGAACGAAAGCCCGAGCAGTCGACGTACAGGTCGAACTCGAGCTTCTGCCCGCCCTCCGTCAAGAGGTGGCTGATGGTGGGCTCGCCCGCGTCGCCTTCGGCTGCAAGCACGGGCGCCTCGACGATCTTGTCGTCCAGGTGTTTAACGCCGCGCGCGAGCGCAGTGCGCGTCAGGTACGCCACCAAACGCTGGTTGTCGAGGTGGTAAGCAAACGCCAGCATCGGCAAGAACGACGTCTCCTGGCCATTGACGCGCAAGATCGGCATCACGTCTTTGGCCATCAAGAGCGACTGCAACGTGAATGCGCTGACGTTGCCGGTCTCGGCCATCGAGCCGAGCATGCCGATGCCATTGACCTCCCAATCGAACGGGGCCTGAAACACGTAGTCACCTGGCAAGCCCCACTCGAAGCGGATGCCCTGCTTCCACGTGGGCTGCACCTCGCGGTAGAACTCGAGCACGTCGAGCTTCAAGTAGTGGTGCATGAAGGCCACCAGGGTCGGCACGGTCGCCTCGCCCACGCCGATGATGGGCAGTGACTTCGACTCGATCACGGTCACATCGAGCCATGGGAGCTGAGCCCGCAAGGCGAGAGCCGTGAACCAGCCGGCGGTGCCACCGCCCAGGATGCCGACAGTCCGCACGCCGCCTTCCGGCGCCTCCTTCGGGCGATGCGCCTCGCGCTGCAGAAGCTCGTGGTTGGTGAACAGCTCCTGCAGTTGCTGCTGGCTGAAGGGGGCCGCCGGCTGAGGCTTCATGGCCGCGCAGTCTAGCCGCTCCGCTCGGTGGTCGTCACTCATGCGGTACGATGATTGCTAGTGCCCACGCATGCGAATCAGCCGCGAAGCGGGCTGCCTGGTTGGCGTGGCAGCGCTGCTGTGCGCGGTCTCGACAAGACTCCCGCCGATCTGCCGGAGATCGCGAGCACCGCGACGGCACGATCGAGGTCCTGGGCCATCCCGAGACCCTCCTCCGCGAACCATTGCGCAGCCCACCACTGCGTTTCGTGTACGGCCCGCAGGGCACGCTGCTGGTGAACTACGAGAGCGCCGACCGGGGCCGTCGGCGCCTAGCGGAGCAGCAAGCACGAACCATGGCCGCCGTGGCGTACGGTCGCTTGACACCTCGCTCGCCGCTAGGTCCACTCGGCCGGTGTCCACGGACCTGTACGGCGTGCGCGTGATCGAAGTCGATCGCGAAGATCTTCTGCTCGAGGTCTTCGCCGTGTACCTCGACATCAAGATCGACGCGACAAGCACACGGCTCGCGTACCAACTCCCGCACAGCGCATCGTTCGTGGCGGGCGCTCTCGCCGATGTGGCCGCCGCAGAGACCGCCTACGGCCGACTTTGGCATGAGCGCGGGAGAGACGCCTACACGTGCGCCGACGAAGCCATCGCCGAGGTCGAAGAACTCGAGCGCGTCGAGCCGGCAAGCGCCGACGCGCTGCTTACTCGCGTCCAGTCCGATTCTCCCGGCGCGCCGATACCACCGCAACCCGCAGATCCGCCCGGGCGCAAAGCCCGACACAATCAGGCTGAGTACCGCGAGCTCTTCTTCCACCGCGATCCCGCCCTGCGCGGTGGACACGGCGGCTGGCGCGACGAGTCGCTCCTGCCCCGCGCGGTCGTCTTCGTGCGCGTCACGGACGCGTGCTGGATTGAGCATCTCGTGTCGGGCCTTTCGTGGAGCACGACCGCGTACGACGACTGACGCACCCGTCTGACGCTTCCTAAATCGATGATCTCAGCCGATCGCGACTAGCTCCAGCGTCGAGAATCCGGGGCCGCTAATGCCCCACGCTAGTCGATCATCTCCGAGTGCTCGCGTGAGAACGTCGGCCGATCAGCAGCTCGCGCACGCTGATCTTTCGCAGCATTCAGGCGGGCGGCGCGGTCGAAGAGCACGAGATGGGGGCACGTTCACCCTGGGCGTTGGCCTGTGCCTGGTCGTGGCCAAAGACGCGGTATACCGGCGTCGCGCGCAAAGCGACCTCCTCCTAGGCGGGCCCAGGCGCTCCCGCGCCCAAGCCGGGATCTCGTGGCGACCTGCACCTGAGAAGCTGGCGCAACCGAGACTCGGCGCGAGGCGAGGCACGCGCTCGGCGACGAGGTCGCTTTCCGCTCGCGCTGGCGCTCCGCACCGCCAAATGGAAGAGCCGCCGTGTTACAGCTCGGCGCATGCGCTACGAGCTCTACTATTGGCCCAGCATCCAAGGGCGCGGCGAGTTCGTCCGCCTCGCACTCGAAGACGCAGCCGCCGACTACGTCGATGTTGCGCGCTTGCCCAAAGCGGAGGGCGGCGGCGTTGAAGTCTTGTTCGCGACGATGAAGCAGGCCCCCGCGCCGGCTCCGTTCGCGCCGCCTTTCCTGAAGGCTGGCAAGCTCATCGTCGCGCAGACAGCGAACATTCTCGCGTACCTCGGGCCAAAGCTTGGTCTGGTGCCAGCGTCCGAGCCGAAGCGCATCGCCGCCCACCAGCTCTCGCTCACCATCGCCGATATGGTGTCGGAGGCGCATGACACGCACCACCCGGTGGCGATGGGCGCCTACTACGAAGACCAGAAGCCGGAGGCGAACAAACGCGCGCGCGGCTTCATCGATCAACGCATACCGAAGTTCTTCGGCTACTTCGAAGCACAGCTGAAGGCGGCCGGGGGGCGCGCAATGCTCGGCCGCAGCATCTCCTATGTGGACCTCTCGCTGTTTCAGCTGGTGTCCGGGCTCGAGTACGCATTTCCAAAGGCGATGAAAGCGCAGCAGCGCAAGATGCCGCTCGTCCGCGCATTGGTGAAGCGCGTCGCCGAGCGCCCGCGGCTCGCGGCCTACCTCGCTTCACCGCGGCGGCTGCCCTTCAACGCGGACGGCATCTTTCGCCATTATCCCGAGCTTGAGGGCTAGCTCCGAGTTGTCCCGCCCCTGGCAGGCGGTCGCGCAGATCACGGCGTCGGTACCGCTCGAGCCAAGTCTCTGCCACTTGCTCGTCACCCAAAGCATGCCGCACGCGGTGGTGCCTGTCGAGAACATCTCTGTAGCTATCGATTGGTGCTGCTGCGATGTGTTGCTCCACCGGCATCTGCGGCCCGTCCGTGGACCCGCAGCTCGCGCGTTTCGCCGCCGATCTCGCCTGGTTGAAGCAACAAGGTGTGGCGGTCGAGCGCTTCAACTTATCACGAGAGCCCGCGGCCTTTGCCGACGACGACGCCGTCAAGGCGGCGCTCGAGACAAAAGGTGAGCAGCGGAGTCCTACCACCGCGAGGTGCTGAAGAGGCCGAGCGGCAGCCCGGAGGCGGTGCAACAGCTGCTGCCGCGGCTACGGGATCCGGAGTTCACCCACGTGCTGCTCGTGACGTTGCCCGAGGCGACGCCGGTCCATGAGGCGATGCAGCTCGAGCGCGACCTCGCGCGCGCCGGTATCAAGGTCTTCGGATGGGTCGTAAACCAAAGCCTCACGCCTCTCCGCGTGACCGATCCCGTGCTGCGTTCGCGACAAGCCCACGAGGCCACCCACCTCCGCGAGCTCGTGGGCCACTCGGCGCACATCGTGCTCGAGCCTTGGACCGTCGGCTTCGCCGGCGCCCAAGCGCGCGGCCAGGTCGCGCGCGTCAGAGAGCACAGCGTGAGCGGCACAGCCGAGAAGCTCACGTGAGACTGGCGCGCGGCCCAAGGAGCCGGTGGCTCTAATCGGCCGGCTTGCCGTCTCCGAGGTGCTTGGTCGAGACGAGCAGACCGTGGTCGTACTCCTCGATCACGTAGTTCTTACTCCACTCGTGCGTGCTCATTCGCGCCATCGTGTCGAAGCTTCCGCCCTCGTCGAACCAGAAGGTCCAGCGACCCTGACGACGCCCCTGCTCATGGACCCCTTCGATCAGCTTTTGGCCGTGAACCCAGTAGAGCCAGCGACCGTGTGGCACGCCAGCCTGATACTCGCTGAACGTACCCGCGTGCCCGCTACCGAACCAATGGCTGGAGCCGCCATTGAGCTTGCCGTTGGCGTCGAGGCACTCGAGGCTTTCGCCTTTGGGTGGAGGTGCACCCACGAGCTTCGAGCCTTCGGGGCATGGCGGCGATTGCTCCCACCACTTGGGCTGAGGTGACTGCGGTGTCCACGTGTCTTCGTGGGGGTCACGCTCCGCCTGCGGCTCCGCTGCGGGTGCCACCGAAATACTGGCCAAATCGCGCAGCTATAGTGCACCGATTGCGCGATGGCGAAAAGCTCGCGCGACGCTCATCGCCTCCGACTCATCAGGGGCGGATCGCGAGCAGCGGCGGCGTTGCCGAGCGCAGCGGCGTTCATCATGTCGATCAGCGTGCGTGGCTCGGCGGGGCCGGCGGCGCCCACCTTGCGCAGCGACGGCACTCTGCTGACCCCCCACAAGAGCGTCGCAACCATTTTCTCGGGCATGCGGCTCACCGCCACCATCGCCGTCGGCGTGACGGTGTTTCCGACCTGGCGCACGAGGCGAAAGGCCTCGCGCATCGCTCGCCACGATCGCTGGAAAGCCGAAGGCGAAGCGAGCGTGACCCACTGCCTCGCGTAGCGGCTCGAGCGACTCGAACGTGTTGAACATGAACATCACAGCCTTGGCGCGGCTGGCCGTGAGCGCTGGCAACACGGCCTCTACGTGCGAGGCGAGCACGCTCACCAGCACCAAGTCCCAGGCTGCGGTCGCGTCGAGCGCCGCGGCCACGTTGACCGGCGCGCGTTGACCATCGGTCGTCACGACCGCGCCAGCCCAGGCGTGGCGTCTCGCTTCGTAGACAGAGACCTTTGGCTGCGGAAAGTCGGCGTCGGCGAACGCACCGATCGGGATGGCGATCGTGCCCGGCATTGCGTCGATCGTGTAGTAGACGGTCGAGCCGCACGCGGGGCAGAAGTGAAAGCTGATCTTGCCGCCGCTCTCGCCAGTGCGCTCGTACACCGCCGCCTCGCCTGCGGTCGTCACGCGCTCGCTGGGTCAGCGGGCTTGCGCGCCGAAGACGCTGCCGGTGCGACGCTGACAAGCGTGACAGTGGCAGATGGAGATACGGATGGGGTCGCCTTCGGCGGCCGCGCTGAGCTTGCCGCAGCTGCAGGCTGCCTGGCGCTTGGTCGTCATCTCGAAAGCGAGCTCAGCAGGCGCCGCATTGCGCGCACGCATTGCCGCAGCAGTCGCCAAAGGTGACACATGCAGCATCGCAGTAACAACTGCCTCCGCCGCTGATGCCACACTCACAGCTCGAACACGCGTTGGGGTTCGGTGCGCAATCACTCGGACACGTGCAGTCGTCTTCGCCTGCCTCGCAGCTACCATTGCCGCAGACCGGGCCGCACACACCACAGGCCGCGCAAGCGTTGGCGCAACAGTCGCCAAATGTGACGCACGAAGCGTCGCAGTAGCAGCTGCCACCGCTGCCCCCACATTCACAGCTCGAGCAAGCGTTGGGGTCCGTCGGGCAATCGCTCGCGCAAGTGCACGAGTCTTCGCCAGCCTCGCACGAGCCGTTGCCGCACACCGCCGGGCAAACGCCGCAGTCTTGCGGGCAGCTCGAGCAGGTCTCACCCGCTTCGCAGGGACCATTGCCACAAATTGCCGGGCAAGCGCCGCAATCTTGCGGACAGTTGCCACACGTCTCGCCGACTTGGCAGGCGGCATTGCCGCACACGACTGGACACGCGCCGCAGTCAGCAGCGCAGTTGCTGCAAGTCTCGCCTGCTTCGCATACGTTGTTCGGGCAGACGGGCGCGCAGACCCCGCAGTCTTGTGAGCAGTTGAGGCAGGTCTCGCCCGCGTCGCAGCTGCCGTTCGGACAGTTCGGCGGGCACGCGCCGCAGTCGTCTTCGCAAGTGGTGCAGTTCTCGGAGGGCGCGTCGCAGCTGGCGTCGCCGCAAGCGGGCGCCGCGCCGCCAGTACCGCCACCGCCGTCGCTGGTGCCGCCACCGTTGCTGCTGCCGCCAGGGCCGGCAGTCGTGCCGGTAGTGAAGGTGCCGTTGGTCGTCTCGGTGTTAGCGCCCCCAGTGGGGTCCGAGCCGCCCAGGGGCGAGCTGCCGCCGAGCGACGATGCGCCGCCACCGAAGGGGATGTCTTCGCCGCTGGCGCACCCACCGGCAAAGGCCGCCACCCACACCAACGCCAGCGAGACTGAGTTCAACGAAGCCATGAGCACTCCCATCGCCTCTCGAGCTTAGAGCATTGCCCTGGACCGCGGACACTTTGTCGCAAATTCCGCTGGGCAAGGAGACGGCCGAATCAATTCGAGCTCTTGGCGGCCGCCAGCAACACGACCGCCATCGCCGAAGCCACCAGGTTGCCGCGTAGCTCGACAGCCTCTGTCAGAAGCCGCGTCCGTTCGTCTTCGGCGGCGACGTTCGACCCCAAGGCGACCAGGATGCGCGTTCGAACATCCGGTTCTTCAGCGATCGCGAGCGCCTTGCGAAACGCTTGCTCTGCGTCGGTTTGCCGATTCAATTTCGACAGCGCGTGGCCCAGCGATAGCTGAAACAGCGACAGCGGCGCGTTGGCGAAGCCCTCCGTGGCGAGCGTCAACGCGCGCTCGGGCTCCAGTCCGCCATCGAGCAGCTTTCGCAGTCGAACAAACGTCTCGTGGTCGACCCTGCCAGCCGCGAGCTCGCGCGCGAGCCAGCCATCCGCCCGAGAATGGTACCACCCCGGCGCCAGCCTCTCGGTCAGGGCAAAGTCGTCGACGGATGCTTGGTAGCGTCCGAGATGGGCAAGCGCAGAGGCGCGGTGATAGCTCGGCCTCGGGTCCAGCGGGTCGGCGACGCTGGCGCGATCGAAGTGCGCAATCGCCGTTTCCAGATCGCCCTCTTCTACTGCGAGGCCGCCAGCCTGTACCGCTTGGTTTGCGGGCGCGAGAGAGAGTCGGTTGCGCACGAAGATGAAGCGCGCCGAACCCGCCGGGCGCGACACCTCCGACAGCTCCAACTGTTCGCCGTCGATCTCTGCAACCACGCGGCAGAGCGGTTCGCCGCGCTTCACGATCGCCGCCTGCTTGCGCCAATGCTCCGCCGTTCGCGACTCGCCGATTCGGTCGAGCGTTTTGGCGAGCCAACCGAGCCCTTCCGCTGCCTCATCTGCCCTGCCGGCGTAGCGATGCACTTCGTACAGGCTGCTGGCATAGGCGACGATAGCCGCGTCATTTTCGCCCCCTTCACTGCGCTCGAGCGCCGCCTCGAGCGCGTTGCGCGCGCCCTCGATGTCGCCTGTATGAAACAGGCACTCACCAAGTCGTCCGAAAGTAACGGGCATGTACTCGTCGGCTGCTGGCCCTGACAGTCCTTCGACGCGCTCGATGGTGCTGCGAAGAAGCACAGCACCCTCGCTGAAGCGACCGCCTTCGATGTGGGAGGCTGCGTCAGTGAGCGCTGTTTGCCATTCTGTCAGCGGGTTCTTCGCAGGCGACAGCACCTGAAACAGGTCCGGGCATGCGCGCGCTTCTGCAAAATGTCGAGCCACGCCGATGAGGCCCTGGCCATACCAAGGCAGCTTGTCGGGCGTGCGGAACGACTCGGGCACCTTCGCCCAGCTAGCGAACGCGCTGATGATCGCCGCGTCGTTCGCCGCACATGCCTTGGCAAGCTGCTTCTCGTCGCCTCTGGCAACTGCGTCGAACAGGAGGGCGCGCAAGTCACCCGGTACGGCTGGTTTGCGGCCAAAGATCGCGTCGAAAAAACCCATCGCCCCGTCTTCCTACGCTGAACCAAGCGTTCCGGAAAGCGGCACTGGAATAGGCTGCGCGGTCGCGGGTTCGCTTCCTTCGTGAGCGAGCCATACCGAGAGCAGGAAGAGATCCTGCGTGCGCGCGTCGACGATCTGGCCTGGCAGCGAGACGCGCTGCGGGACCACCAACTGAACGCCCAGCGCGAGCTCGGCATGGTCGAGCGGGAGCTCGCTGAAACGGAGGCTCGGCTCCGTATCTCGGGCGAGCCAGCGCCTCGCCGCATGTGGCTGCTAGCCGCGGTTCCGGCGGGCGCAGTCGCGTTGTGGATGGCTGTCTTCGCCCTTCAGTCGCCAAACTTCACAGGCAAGAAGATCAATTCGGCACAGGTGGGCGCCAAAGCGATTCGTCAGGCGGCGGAGCTCTACCTGAACATGGACGGATCGTCGTCCTGCCCGAAGCTCGAAGCTCTGGTCGCGGCGAAGAAGCTCGACGCCAAGAAGAGCGGCGACCCTTGGGGGCGCCGCTATCGCATCGCCTGCATCGGCGATGAGATCCGCGTCACTTCGGCTGGGAAAGACGGCATTTACCCAAGCCCCGACGACATCGCCGACAACTTCAAGCCGAGTGACATCAGGCGGGTCGCCGAGCTTTAGTGAGGTCGTCAGGTTACGACGGCCGCTTGGTCGGGTAGAGCGCTCTACTGACCGACTCGATCGCTCTCAAGACGAACGAGATCAAGAAGCTCAAGCAGAACGGCTGGGCATAGCCTAGCCTGGAGCGCCAGCGCGAGCCGAAAGGACCTCGTCGCTGAGCGCGTGCCTCGCGTCGCGCCTGGAGCCCACACCCATCGACTTCAACCGCGCTGGTCGAGGTACGTCAGATAGTGATCGGGGTCGAGGATGGGCGTCTCGTCGTTCTTGGTGACGCAAGACATCCAGTACGGACCGGCGAGCTTCATGAACGACTCGTACTGCGCCTCGGGCGTGCCGGCTTCGTCGAAGTAGAAGAGCTTGTTGCGCACCATATCTTCGATCTGCGTCTTTGCCCCCCCCGGAAAGCCCTTCGGGTCGCCGAACAAGAAGACCTGATCTCCGCAGGCAATGGTGCGCGTCAGGAGAATCTCGCCCTTGCCGTACTCGTCCACGGAGCGGAAGGCCGAGGTCACCTTGCCTGAAAGCAGCTCACGGAACTTGGCGACCTTCTTCGTCCGCATCACATCCTGATGAAGGCCGAGGCGGCTCTTGCGCGCCTCGTCGATGAAGCGCTGCAGCTGCGGACGCACGCTGGTCTCCTCGAGGAAGTCCTCGAAGTAGTCGAGCGCCGTCTGGCCCTCCGAGCCGAAGGGGAAGTCCATCAGGATCCAGCTCTGGACGAAGACGCCGTCGTCGAAGGCCGGGTCACTCATGAAGAGCTGCTCCAGTTCCTTCCAGCAACGGGTGAGCGGCGGGTACTTGTCCTCGACGACGCACGCGATTCCGAAGAAGAGCAGAAAGCGGAACCCGCGGATGTACTCGACGATCCCTTGTGGTCCCTCAATCTGCTCGGTCAGAAATGCGTGGGCTTGCTTGGCGCTACGGAGCTCGTCGAGCGAGAACGCGCTGGGGCTCTTCCCGCCGGGGAGGATCGAGTGCCACGCCGGTGCGCGCTTCATCGCCCGCATCAATAGCAGCGATGGGGACGCGATTCCACGAGGACTGGCGATGTCGGGCACCGCTCGAAGGGGCCTCGCGTTTCGTTCCTGCTCGAGTCAGCCGCGAGCGACTACGGAAACATTGCGTCGAACTGCTGGTCCAGCAGCTCAGCGATCGCAGAACCCGCGGGCCGAGGTTGCTCGTCGCATTCCCGAGAGTGCGCGCGACTTGCAGGTGTGCGGCCGGCCACTGGATCCTCCCGTCCACGTGCTCCCACGGGTACTCGAGCTGGGAAGCGCCCGCCTGCGCCAGCTGCGGGTGCGCGGCCTCCAGGGCGCCGACGAACCCCAGCACGTCCTCCCAAACCTTGGTCCCACCGAGGCGGGCTGAGAGGGACTTCTGGATCCTGATCGCATGGAGCAAGCGCGACGCCGCCTTGTGGCTCTGGCGCACGGTTGCAAGTGGAACGGCGCCTTGGCGCAGGAGAGCGGCCTTCGCGAACTTCTCGAACACCATCTGCCGGACCATCGCGAGCGTCGAGGGTGACGCTGCCCCCATCGCACGGGCCCCAGCAAGATCCGCCCGCGCCTGGCCCACGTAGCCCTCAGCCCATTCCCGCCCCGTGGCCATGCCTCAGATGACCTTCTTGCGGTTGGCCTTGTCCCAGCCCTGCGGGAGCGCCAGCTCGCCCCTGCCCACGGCCTCCCACTCGGATGGACTCAAGAGCACGACCACGGACGCGTAGGGAATGCCCTGCTCGGGCTGCGGCTGGAAGCGAAACGGCAGGACTTCGCCCGGCCCGTTGCTCGCCAGCGAGCCGGAGACTTCGACCAGATTGCCGGACGTGGAATCGCTGCTTCGTGGTGGCCACGCCGATCGCATTCGAGTCTTGCGCCCCGAAGAGGACTCGCCCTGACGCGACAGAGGCTCTGCCGTAGCGACACGAGCCGCTCCCGCAAATGCCGTGATCGTCGCGAGTTGCGAGTGGACATCACTTTCAGCAGCTTGGTCGCCGCCCCGGAGAGCCCCGCCTCCATCAAATGACCCCTGGGGGTCACTGGCGCCTGATCGATGCGCTCGCCATCCGCGTCGTAGAAACGGGTGTCGCCTTCGGCGTCTCCCTCGATGCGCAATCGCCCGTCGTGGACCCGCGTATGACAGCGCCCACACAGCACCAGGCAATTTCGGCGGGAGTGTTCGCCGCCATGCTCGCGGGCCTTCAAGTGGTGGACATCGACGTAGCGGCGGCCGGTGCAGCCTGGTGCTCGACAGCGCATTCGATCCCGCACGCGTACAGCACGACCATCTTCCTGACGTCGGCGCGATCTTCGCCGTCGGCTTGGGATGCCAGCACGTCGCGTGCGACTCCGGCGCCCGTCGATCGAAGCGATCGGCCAGCTCGGCGAGGTGGCCGCACAGGAGCGACTCGGCTGGCCATTCGTCGAAAGCGGCCAAGCATAAACTGACCCGACGGCCAGCTAGGGCGCGAGCAACGAGCGGGCAATCTGAGAGATCTGGATCTCGTCGGTGCCGCCGTAGATCTGGAGCACCTTCGCGTCCCTCGCCAGCTGCTCGACCTGAAACTCCGCCATGTAGCCATTGCCGCCGAAGAGCTGCACAGCCTCGAGCGCGACTTCCATCGCGCTTTGGGCGCAATAGAGCTTGCACGCGCTGGCCTCGGCCAGCGGCATCTTTTGGCCGGCGCTGGCGAGCTCGATGATGCGGAACACCAGGTTCTGCACGTTCATGCGCGCCACTTCCATCTTGGCGAGCTTCAGCTGAATCAGCTGAAATTCCCCGATTGGCTTGCCGAACTGGACGCGCGTCTTGGCGTACTCGGTCGACAGACCGAGGCACTGCTCGATGATGCCGAGCGCCATCGCCACGACGCCCGTTCGCTCAGCCGTGAACGTGTCTTTCGCGCCTGTGCGGTAGCTGACGGTCTCTGTCTCGCCAAGCAGCCTGTCACTGGGGACGAATACATCTCCCAAGAAGAGCTCGCCTGTCGGTGACGAGTGCATGCCCATCTTGCGCAGGGGCTTGCTCTGCACGAGGCCCTGCTCGCCCTTCTCGAGCACGAAGCTCAGCACCTTCCAGTCTTTGGGGTCACCCCCCTGCCCTTCGTCGAGCTTGCAGATGAAGACGATGGTGTCGGCATAAGGACCATTCGTGATGAAGGTCTTGTTGCCGTTGAGCACGTAGCCGCCGTCGGCGCGCCTCGCCGTCGCCTTCATCGAGCCAAAGGCGTCGGAGCCCGAGCCGGGCTCGGTGATGGCCCAGGCGCCGATCTTGTCGAGCGAGAGCAGGTCGCGCACCCAACGCGCGATCTGCTTGGCGGTGCCGCGGCTCATGATCGTGTTCGCAGTGAGCCCGACGCTGACGCCGAGCGCTGTCACCATGCCGGGGCAATATCGGCTGAGCTCGATGATCGGGATCATCTGCATCGCGACTTGGTCGGCCGACTCGGGCCTCTCTTCACGCACGTAGGGCTCGCCCTTGGCGCGCGCCTCTTCGCGCTTGGCGGCGTGCTGCTGCGCCTTTTCTGAGCGCACCTCGGCCATGTCGCGCATGCCGAAGGTGGCGAACAGCTTGCGCAAGATCTCGTACGGCGGCATATCGCCGTGCTCGAGCGCGTCACGATGCGGCTTCACCTCCGCCTCGACGAAGCGGTGCATCATGTCGCGAATCGTCTTATGGGTGTCGCTCCACTCGATCATGATCGGCTCCCTCTCGCGAGAGGGTACAGCAGCACCCCGCCAGATGGTGATGCTGCTACGCCTCTGCCCACCCACGGGACATGGCCCAATCTCGATGAGGTATTTTGAAGGAGCAGGCGGCAAAGCCCCAGCACCGATGCCGACCACCGATGCCCGATGCGGACCACCGATGCCCGATCTCGGCTTCGGCTTCGGCTTCGGCCCCGGAGCTCGGCTTCGGAGCTCGGCTTCGGCTTCGGCTTCGGAGCTCGGCTTCGGAGCTCGGCTTCGATCAGCCTCGAGGCCTTCACCGTCGCCGAGACCGTAGCGCGGAAGGCTCAACGACCTGCGAGCTTGGTGAGCATCGCCGCCAGCCGGCCCAAGAGCCGCAAGAGCTCGCCGACCTCGCCAGCTGTGGCGAGACCGGGCCGCCCCAGGGCTTCCACGCAGGCCGCCGCTTCGCACGCTTCCGCGCGAGCGCCACGCAGACGTTGCGCGCGATCTGCACCGAACCGCGCCGCGCCTTCGCTGAGCTGCAGAAACGCCGATTGGCTGGCCCGCCTCAGCTGATCGCTGAGCGGCCCGTAGCCGCGCGGAAGTTTCTTCGCGAGCGCATCTGCCTTCGCGAGCGCCTCGAGCGCCACGTCGTATGCGTCAAGGCCGTGATGAGGGAACCGGGTGTAGGAGGTCTTGTCGTCGTGTCGATGGGTCATGCCCAAAACGGCGCAGGATGCGTGAACGAGCGGTGGCGCCGATCACCAACCAGAAGATCGAGAGCCAGCCCGCGCCACCGCTCGGGCGCGCAGCGTGCGCCACGGGCATGATTCATCGACACGACGACAAGGCCGACGCCGATGGCCGATGCCGATGCCGATGGCCGATGGCCGATGCCCGATGTCGAGCCCCGATGCCCGATGTCGAGCCCCGATGCCCGATGTTGAGCCCCGATGTCCAGTGCCGACCTCGGCATCGATCTCGAGCTCGGCTTCGGGAGATCGGCTTCGGGAGATCGGCCTCGGGCCTTCACCTGAAGTCGAACCCAGCTGCTCGTGATCATCGCGCAGAGTCCATTGAATCCTGGAACGGCGCTAGATCAAAGATCTAGTAGTGATAGTCGAGCGTGTAGGTGACGCAGTCGTTGGTGGTCGTCTGCACCCGCACGTAAATCGTCGCGTCGTCATCGGTGCCGTCGCACTCGATGCCCATCTCGAAGCCGGCGTCGCCGCAACAGCCAGGGCGCCCGTCCGGTGAGGTCGCGGCGTCGGTGCCGCCTGGGCAACTCGGCGTGCCCCCATCGCATTGCATGAACTTGCAGAGGCGCACTGGGTCGCTCGACGTGAGCCCGCGCAGGGGGGTCGCGACACAGCCGAAAGTGTCGTCGCCGTTGTACTTGTACCAATCGGTGTCGGCGACGCCCGCCACGATGCCGCTCACGCTCTCGCCGCTGCCGTCGCAGTCGTCGATGGTACCGAGGTCGGTGGCGCTCGCCTCGGTGTTGTTGTTGCCATCGTTGACGTCGTTGCAGTTGAGCCCGCCAGTCGAAGTCGACGTGTTCGTCGACGTGGTGGTGGTCGGGCCGGGCCCCGTGGTGGTCGTCGGGCCGGCTTGGTTGCCGGACGAGGTGTTCGGCATCATCCACGGGTCGCCGCCCTCACCGTTGCCGCTGCTACCGCCTTCTTCGCCGCCCCCGACCGGCTCGAAGCCCGGCGGCGGGGTGCTATCGGCGCAGGCTACGAACAGCGCGCCGGCAAACGGCAACAGCGCAACCAGAAAGCCCAAGCCTTGGCGGAAGTTCATGACGAATCAGGATAGCTTGTCTCGGCCATGATGAGGATCGTGATCGTCGGCGCGGGTGCCGTAGGACAGGTTTATGGGCACCATCTGGCGCTCGGCGGCGCGCAGGTGTCGGTGCTGGTCAAACCCCCACGACCCGCTCCGCAAGGAGTTACTGCGCCCGCCCGTGGCGCCGAAGCGCGGGCTGGCTACACGTTGACGCGCATTCAGCCGTTTGGGCCGCGCAAGACGTCCACATTTCTGCCGGAAAAGGTGTTCACCAGCGCGCTCGATCTCCGCGGCGAGGCGATCGACCAAATTTGGCTCTGTTTGCCGACAAATCGGCTCGATCCGGTGCTGCTCGGCGACCTGTCCGACGCCGCGCCTCGCGCGACGATCGTGGTGCTCGCGCCGGGCCATTTCGTGCGCGCGCTGGTCGACCCGATCGTGGGCGCGACGCGAACCGTGTACGGCCTGATCGCGATGATGAGCTTCGTTTCGCCGATGAAAGGCAGCAGCGACCCGCGAGAAACGGCGACCCCGGCGGGCGTCGCATACATGCTCTCCACCACCAAGCTGGGCGGCAGCAACGAAATGCGCGCGCTCGAAGCAGTGAGCGGCTTGCGTCTGGGGGGCTGCCCTGCCGACTACCAAGCCAACATCAGCGACCAGATGACGATCAGCTCGGCCGGCTTGATGGCCACGGTGGCGTCGCTCGAGGTGGCCGATTGGTCGTTTCAGACGCTGCGCGAGCCCGGGCGCGTCGATCTGTGCGCCCGCGCCATGCGCGAGTCGCTCGACATCGCCGCGGCCGAGATCGGAAAACCTGCGCCCTTTTACACGCCGCTGATCCACCCGCAGCTCATCTCGCTGGCGAGCTTTCTCGTGCCCAAGCTGGCGCCGCTCGACGTGGAGAGGTTTCTAGAGGTTCACTTCAGCAAAGTCGACGAGCAGACGACGTTGCTCTTGAACACCACCCTAGAAGACGGAAAGCGCCTCGGTCTAGCGACCGAAGCGCTCTCGGAGCTATGCGCTCTCTTGCTGGAGAGCAGGGCGACCGCGAGCGCGGCGCCTGCGCCGGTGAAGCGCAAGGCCGACAGCGCCCACGCCGAGTAGCAAGGAGTTGAGCCCGGCTTGGTGGGGCTCACCGACGACTTTGCAGCCGCAGCCTCCTTGCTTGGGATCGACAGGCGGCGGCGGCTCACCACTACCCGTGCTGGATGTGTCGTCGCCTGCGGGCACGTCGGCGCTGGCGTTTTCAGTCGAGGGATCTGCGGTGGCGGCGGGCTTGGGCTTGTCTTCTTTCTTCTTCGGTTTGTCGCCGACGAAGCTGATCGCCCGGCGATCGACGACGGGGTTGTCGCCCTTCAGCGTGATGCGGAACTTCTGACCGAGCGCCGCGCCACCGTCCGACTTCTTGATCGTGACCATGTATTCGCCGGACTCGAAGCCGCGGTCGCGACGGATCGCGAAGTTGAAGTTTGTGCCTTTGAAAAGCTTGCCAGTGCCGTCAGAAAAGCCGATCACCTGATCGACGTTGATCAGCGGCTGATTGACGAGACTTTTCTTGTTGAGGACGGGTTTGTCACCGCCCTCGTCGGTGTACGAGCGCTCGTAAAGCACGACTTGCTCGAAGCCGAACAGCACCGGGATATACTGCTGCTCGGGCATGCTGCCGTAGTCGATCTTGAGCTTGAGCTTCCACTGGCCTTCGACCTCTTCGAGGACGGCAGGCGTCGCGGTCACCGTGCCGCCGGCAAAGGCCGAGCGTGAGGTCGCTACCAACGCGAAGACGGCCAAGATAAGGCCTATCATGCGCGAGCGGGCTTGCTGATGCGTCATGCGGCAGAAGGTACACCAACCGCCTGCAAATACGCAGCTAGGTCGTAGAGGGCGCGTTCCGCGAGCACCTCGTAACGCGCCCGCTTCTTGAGCTTCTTGGTCTGGCCTTCGAGCGGCGGAACATGCGCCCACGTGATGTTGGAAGGCTGGTAGCCGCCTGGCGGTACGCGCCCGAGGTGGGTCAAAATTCCGCCCAGCGCGGTTGTCTTCGGCGGAAGTGAAATTGCCTCGCCTCGCAGCCGCTGCGCCAGAAACAACGCGCACAAGAGCCCGCCGGCGCAGCTCTCGACGTAACCCTCGACGCCCGACACCTGGCCCGCGATGAACACACCCGGCGCACACTTGAGCTGCATCGTCTCGTCGAGCAGCTCGGGCGCATCCAGAAACGTGTTGCGGTGCACGGTGCCGAGCCGCAAAAACTCGGCCTGCTCGAGGCCGGGGATGGTGCGAAACACCCGCACCTGCTCGCCGTGTTTCATCCGCGTCTGGAAGCCCACCAAGTTGTACGCGGTGGCCGCTTCGTCTTCGGCGCGCAGCTGAATCACCGCATGCGGCCGGCGACCGGTGCGCGGATCAGTCAACCCGACTGGCTTCATCGGCCCGTAGGAGAGCGTCTGGGGCCCCCGCTCGGCCATCACTTCGCAGGGCAAACAGCCTTCGAAGTACTTCACCTCCTCGAATGCGCGCGCCTCCATCTTGTCTGCTGAAACCAGCGCAGCCACGAACGCCTTGTACTGCTCTTCGTCGAAGGGGCAGTTCACGTACGCCTCGTCACCGAGGCTCTCGTCTCGCGGCTCGGCGTCCGCGTCGCTGTCGCCCACGATGATGCCTTTGCCGTAGCGCGACTGCTTCCACACCTTCGACCAGTCGATCGAGTCGGCGCTGACGATCGGCGCAATGGCGTCGTAGTAGGCGAGCCGCTCTTTGCCGACGACACGCTCCAGATCCGCCGCCAAGCTGTCGGAGGTGAGCGGACCAGTCGCCAAGATCACCGGCCGCTCATCCGGAATTCTGGTCACCTCTTCGCTGACCAGCGTGATGCCGGGGTGGGCTGCGATCGCCTTGGTCATCTCTGCGCTGAACACGTCGCGATCGACAGCCAGCGCACCGCCTGCTGGTACCTGCGTGCGATCTGCGACTTTGATCACCAGCGAGCCCATGCGCCGCAGCTCTTCTTTCAAGAGGCCGACTGCGTTGCCGAGCGCCGCGCCTCGCATCGAGTTGGAGCAGACGAGCTCACACAGATTGTCGCTGTGCTGCGCCGGCGTTCGCTTCTTCGGCTTCATCTCGATCAAGCGCACGGCGATGCCGCGCTCGGCGAGCTGAAACGCGGCTTCGCAACCAGCGAGCCCGGCGCCGACGACAGTGACACTCGATGTTTCACTCATGGAGGCAGCGTTCTGCCGGTGCCCGCGCCTGGGCGCAAGCCGCGTGACGTCTCGACCAAATGTCCGCGCAACGTCAGATCCATCACCAACACACAAACCGACGCTGCAGGCAGGGAGAGCGCCTGACAGAGGTCATCGAGGCTCACGCTTCCGTCGGCGACGGCGCACACCACGGATCGCTCCAGATCCGTCAGAGTTGGGCCTTGATGCAAGGGTGCTCGATCCGAAAACAGTGAAAGCTGCTGGCCGGCCGCGACGACGTCGAGCACATCGCGAGCTTCCTGAATCACTGTCGCCCCTTGTCGATATTCGGCGTAGCAGCCCGCGCCCCAGCCGCTCCACGGCGCTTGCAACACCACGCCCACCGGTCGCCGAAGTCGTTTCGCGCGGGCTGCTGTCGAGCGCGCGCCGCTGCGCACGTCACACTCGATCACCAGCGTCATCGCAGTGGCGGCGGCGAGCACGCCGTTGCGTTTCAGGAAGTGGGCAGTAGCCGCCGGCGCATCGTCCTCGAACAGAGAGAGCAAGGCGCCTCCCGAGCGCTCGACCTTCTCGAAGAGCGCGACGTTCTCCTCCGGATACAGGCAATCGAGGCCAGAGCCGAGCACCACCACAGTCGGCTTACCAGCCTCGACAGCGCCTTCATGAGCCGCCGTGTCGATGCCCAGCGCGCCGCCCGACCAGATGGCGACGCCGCTGGCCGCCAGCTCGGCGGCGAGCGTGCGGGTGAACTCGAGCGCCTCAGCCGAAGCCGTGCGCGAGCCGACGATGGCGACCCCTGGCCCCGCTGGCAATTTGCCGGCGAGGCGAAAGGAAGGCGACGAAATGTCGATGAGGCCGGGCGGGTAGCTGGGATCGCTGGGACCGATTGAAGCTCGCACCCATGGTTTGTCGACCGATGGGCGCGCCAGTTGCGTTCAATCGAACCGTTCTTGGTGAATTTGTTTTCGACCGACACCGAGCTCGTTCTTGGCGCGGTCGCGGACAGCCGTGACCATCTTCTCGAGGCCGCAAATGTAGAGCTGCACGTCTGTGGGGGGTGACGCGCCGTCAGCACCCGGCAGCGCCGCCAGCTTGTCTGCCAGGTGCTCTTGCACGTAGCCGCTGCGACCCGCCCAGCCAGGGTGCGGCTGGGACAGGGTCACGCTGACGTCGGCGCCCGCTGCACGCCAAGCGTCGAGATCGTCGCGATACAGAATGTCGTCTTCATGTCGAAAGCCAAACAGCACTGCGAACGGCGTCGCCGACCCGACCGCCAACGCAGCCATGATCATGCTGCGAAGGGGCGTGACGCCGGTGCCAGTTCCGACGAAGAGCGCGGGTCTGACGTCGTTCGCTGCGCGCGTGAACAAGCCGCTCGGGCCGACGGCGCGCACAGTCTCTCCTTCTTGGAGGCGGTGCAGGGTCTCCGACATGGGGCCGCCGCTGACGCGGGTCACGGCCAGGTCGAAGCGACCCGACCCGTCTGGCGGCGAAGCGATCGAATAGGAGCGCTTCAGCTCGCCGCCGTCGACCTCGACGAAGACGTTCACCCACTGGCCTGGGTCGAAATCGAACTGTCCGTCGACACGTTCGAGCGTCAGCTCGCGCACCGAGGGGGACAGCGTGCGCGCCGCGACGAGCCGGGCGGGAAACGATGTGGCTGGGAACGGCATGTACGCGACTACAGGGCGCGTCCTTGGGCGCCATCGACAACGACAGTCGACCCGGTAACCCAGCTTGCGCGCGGCGACGCCAGAAAAACGGCGACCTGCGCGACTTCTTCCGGCGAGCCGAACCGGCCCCACGGCAGATCATCCTGCAACATGCGATCGATCATCTGCGGCTGCTCTTTGAGGCGCTTGTCCCAAGAGCCGCCGGGGAACATGATCGATCCCGGCGCGACGCAGCTCACCCGGATGCCGAGCTTGGCGAGGCCCACGCCCATCTCCTTGGTCAGCGCGCCGAGGGCCGCCTTGGCAGCGAGATAGGGAGCGCTGGTGCAATATTCGCGGCCGCAGATGGAGCCGATGTGCACGATCGAGCCTCCCCCGCGGGCTTTCATCGACTCGACAGCGAAGCGGCTCATGTTCACGGCCGACGTGAAGTTGAGATCCATCACCTTGGCGAACAGGGCGGCGTCGACGCTGTCGAAGGTGCCCGCGCCCAAGCTGCCACCTGCGTTGTTGAACAGCAGATCCACGCCGCCGAGTTGTTTGGCAGCTTGATCGAACGCAGCCTTGGCGCCTACATCCGAGCTGATATCGCCGGCAACGGTGCGCACGCTGCCGCCACGTTCGGCCGCCTGCGCTGCGACGGCGCGCAGATCGTCTTCGCCCCGCGCGATGATGGCGACCTCTGCGCCTTCTTCCATGAGGGTGAACGCGATGGCGCGGCCGATGCCGCGGCTGCCCCCCGTCACGATGGCAGCTTTTCCCTTTAGGCCGAGGTCCACGGTCGGAGTCTGATCGAAAACGATTCGCGTGGCAATTTCCTCCGTACAAAGTGCAGCCCAGAGCGGGCGCATTCACTCCGCTTCGCTCCGTAGACCTCCTTGGACTCCGTCCACTTCGTGGACTCCGTCCAATCCGGTACGCGCGTTCTTTGTTTCAGACGGCACGGAGGAACTTTGTTTGTTGATTCAACCTCCGGTTGAATTCTACGGGCTACGATGCCGGCTCATGAAGGTCGAGCGCTTCGCGCGATCATCCCTGCCTGCTCTGGCGACGGCCATGAGCGCGTGCTCGCCCTCGGCACCCGCCAAAACGGACATCGATCCGCCTGCGATGGCGTCGCAGACGGTCAGCGCCACGGCCCCCACCACCGCCAGCGCTGCCCCGTCGGCATCGGTTTTTGCCGCGGCAACGCCGAAGCCGCTGTCGAGCGTGCTCAAACCGGCAGATCGCATGGCCGAGGCGGTGACGGCGCTCGACGCTCGGGTGGTGGACGACAGCCACATCGGGCGCCGCTTCCTCGTAACCTGGACCCCGCGCCACCAAGCCGACCCCATCGCGCAGGGCGGCCCAGTGCTGACTCTGATCGAGTCGAAGGTGTACGGACCCTCCGGCTTCGACTTCATGCTCGACGACGAGGTCGCGCGCGGAAACAAGCTGGCGCGCTTGCTCTTCAATAGCGGCTTCGCCAAAAAGCGCTTCGCTTGGCCGAACGGCTACGCCACCGCGACGGGGAACAACGGCGGTCGCTATGGTCCCGTGATGATGCTGATCGAGCTCAAGCCCGACGCGCTGATCTTGGATTTCGCACGCGAGAAGGTGTTCGACATACAGAACCGCGAAGTGCCGCTGGCCGACCTGACGGCGCGCCCGGAGCGTCTCGGCGCTGTCTATTGGCAAACGGTCGGCTATCGCGAATACGTGCTGGTGAACGAGGCCGCCATCTTTCGCGCGTCGTCGGGCTCGGACGAGGCGCTGGCCCTGTTCGAGGCTGAAAAGGCGACGCTCGCGCAACTGACGGGCGCGATGCGGCAGCTCTTGATTGGCGACGAGAAGCCAATCCTAGATAAATTCGCCAAGACCCTGGCGTTTGCCACGACTGCAACGCGCGAGGCCATCGATACCATCGAGACGTTCGCCAAGACCAACCCACCCGACAAATTCAGCTTCGTCGTGGAGCCGAAACACAAGTTCAATCTAGGTGTTTCGCGCGGTCGCTTGCGACCGGGGGCGTGCAAGCTGCAAGGGTCGACCGGGCGCCATCGAGGAAACTGGGACGGCTCGTATGGCGGCGGCCAATATTGTGTTCCCGGCGAGCGCTGCCAAAACGTCAGCGGCAAATGCCAGGCGATCCGCCGTCCGCTGTTCATGAGCGACGCCCTCGGCAACTAGCGCCGTCATGCCGTTCACCATTCCGCGGCGTGAAGCAATGGTGCGCGTAAAGGCTGGTGCTTTCGCCGGTGTTTGCCCGATGTGCCATGTCTCCCAAAACGCGCCGATGCTGTTCGACGGCGAGCACACCGTTGTCACGCTCAATCGCTATCCGCTGCGCTGGGGCCACTTGTTGGTCGTCACCAAGCGACACGTCGAGACATTCGAGGCGATCACGGACGACGAGCACACCGAGGCGTCAGGGCTGTGCCTGCGCGCGGCGCGCGCGCTGGAGCGGGGTCTCGCGCCGCCACGCGTGTTCGTGGCAGCGCTCGGGTCGGCCCGCGACAACTTGCCCATGACGTGCCCGCACCTGCATTGGCATGTCATCCCCGTGGCGCACGGAGAGCGCCCACGGGACGTGCTGACGTGGAGACACGGCGTGCTCTCTGGCACCGATGAAGAATGGGCCGAGATTGGCGACCGACTGTGCGGAGCCTTCCTCGAGGCCGGGGCCGGGTGGGGGTCCGCTAGCGGGTTTCAGAAAACATAAAGTCCACTTTACGTTTTTGCGCGAGTCGCCAGGGGATGCCTCCCCACGGAGCACGACCGCGCCCTCCTGCTACGATGACGTGGCCAAGCGGCGACTCTTGGGCTTTGGCGGGGGTACGCCGTCAGCGACGGGCGGCGACGCGAATGCCCGACGTCGCGATGGCAGCCCCGACCACCATCAACATCGCTTCGAGCGCGCGCGTGACGCGGTAGGAAGACAAGCTCGCGTGAGAAAACCAGAGCTCTGCTCCGAACAGCAGCAGGGCAAAACCGCCAAAGAAGAACGCGGCACCGAACGCACTTTTACCGCTCGAATTCATGGGGACGGCCAATGTCCCAGATCGCCACACAAGCGTAAAGGCCCTTCGAAGGGTCAACGCGCGAGCATGGCGTAAATGCTCACACCAACGCCGACGAGGCTCTCACCGGCGATGATCCCGGAGCAGATGATGATCCAGTAGCGATCGAACCACGCTTTCGAGACCCAGCCGGCGGCGTGTGCCAGAAGGCCACCGACGACCATCGACAGCGACTGGTTCGCGGGCACTACGAAGCCCAGCCCGAAGGCCGCTGCTGAAGGGAACCACTGCGCGACCTGACGGGGCGCCCTCTTGTCCACCACCGCCAGCGCGAGCCCTGCGACTGCTGCGATGGCCATCGCGGTGCCGACGTGCGGCGGAAGCGCAGAGGCACCTCGAGAGAAGATCTCCGCGACGGCCTTCCAGGTCGTAACCGCCGGCGCAGCCCACTCTTCCGTGAACAGCTGCTCTTGCGCGTTCGTGATCAAAGCCAGGTAGATCGCCGAGCCGGCCAGGGAGCCCGCGAGCGCGCCCGCGAGCTGGGAGAGCCATTGACTGCACGGAGTCGACCCCAGGATCTGGCCGGTCTTCAAATCGCTCATCAAGTCCGCACACTGAGCGGCGCCGCCTCCCGTCACGTTGGCCGTCATCAGGTTGACCGTGACGTCACCAGGTACGGCGACACCCATCGTCAATTGCGTCACTTTCCCCATTGCGCCGATGGGCGTGACACCTGTTTCGCCATTGACCCGGGCCGCCACGACAGCGAGCACGAGCGATAGCGCAAGACCTATCAGCGCCGCCCAGATCGGAATGTCGAACAACACGATCTGCAGGGTAACACTGAGCACGATGGTGGCGGCGAAGCCGACCCTCAAGAACGATTGCGGCACTTCGGTCGCGTCGGTTTCTTCCCCCGCTGCGGCCTTGGTGAACAAGCCGGAGAACGAGCGAGACACAGTCTTCCAAGAGAGCAACACGCTCGCGATCGAGCTCACCACCATCAGGGTCACCCCCGGCCAGAGCAGCCACTCGACGAGCTCTGGAAACCAACTCTTGTCGACCTTGCCGGCGCGCGCCCAACCACGCTCGACGATCGTCGGTGCCAATACGCCGTACGACAGCAGCGAACCCGAGAACACCGAGATGGCCGCGCGAGGCCCCATGATGCCGCCAACTGCGACCAGCAACACCGACGGGTCCAGCGAGAAGGTGAGCTGCTTCAGCGACTGTCCGCCGAGCATTCCTGGAATGGGCACCACCTTCAGGATTTTGAAGTTCTCGAGGACCTTCCAGAGGCCAGCGGCGACGCCCGCCCCGATGAGCACGTACACCTGGCGGAGGGCCTCCGCACCTTTGGAATACATGCCGCGGATCGTCTGGGCCGCGGCGATGCCGTAGGGAAACGGCAGCGGGTCGTGGACGATCATCGCGCGCCGGATGGGCACGGCGATCATGATTCCGACAGCGCACACGCTGAAGACCCACGCCGCGAGCGCTGGCCACGACAGCACGCGGCCAGTCAGCACCGAGAGCGCCGGGATGCCCGCCACGAGCCCTGCCGATGAGACCGCCGCCGCTGCGCTGCAAGCTGCTTGCGACAGGTTCGTCTCCAGCATGGAGAAGGGGCGTCGTTTCGAGCGATCGATCTTCCACAGCGCGAAGGCGAGCAAGGCGCCCGTGATGCTCATGTTGCTGGACCAGCCGATTTTGAGGCCGCTATAGATGTTGCACGCGCTGAGGATCGCGCCGAGGCCTGCGCCGGTGGCGATCGCGCGCACGCTGAAGTCTTCTCGCCAGTGCAGCGGCCGGGGGCCGTCGGTCGGCTCGGTCATGCCGGCCAGGTTAGCGAGAAAATGTCGACGAGTGCTGGCAAAGCCGCCGTCCTCCCGAAGTGCCGGTGCGTGTGCTCAAAACTGATCCCGACCCAGTGCGAGCGCTTGTTTGCCCATGGCGACCAAGCCTAGGGTGGACCAATGTTGCGCGTTGATCTCGGGCTTTGTCGTGCGATGGCGGTGGCCGTCTTCTTCGTGGGTGGCGCGGCGTGCAGCGACGACAGCGATGGCAACGCGGCGGCAGGAGGCGCGGGCGGAGCCGAGCCCGCAGGCGGAGCCGGGGGCGCGGGCGGAGCCGGCGGCGTCGCTCTGCCGCACGCCGATCCCAGCGCGACTCGCGCTACCGAAGCGCTTGCCGTCGGCCGCAGCCACCACACCGCGACGCTGCTCGAAGACGGCCGTGTGCTCGTCGTCGGCGGGGAAACGGCGTCGGGAGAGCTCTTGTCGTCGGTCGAGGTCTTCGATCCTGCTCGAGAAAGCTGGAGCGCGCTGCCCCCTCTTTCCGAGGGTCGCGCCAATCACACCACCACGCTGCTCGCTGGCGGCAGCTTGCTGATCGTGGGCGGGGGCCGCAGTAACCAAAACGGAAGTCCCTCGCCTGATGGCGTGCTCGACACGGCCGTCGTCTATGATCCCGACGGCGACGGCCCGGGCGACGTCGTCTCTTTGGGCGGTCCACGGGCAGGTCACCTCGCCTTTCGTCTCGGGAGCGGCGACGTGCTGATAGTGGGCGGCAGCAGTGACGAGATTGGCTCGGCGTGCACCAGTGTGCCCGATTGTTACTATGGGAAAGCGCTGGCAACCGCCGAGCGTTTCGAGGGCGACGCCGCGACCTTTGCCCCGACTGGAGCAATGGCCGGGCCGCGAATGTTGTTTGGTGGCGTGCTGCTCGACGACGGCACGCCGCTAATGGTTGGCGGAGCGAGCGATACAGCTAGCCTCAAACGTGTAGAGACATTCGCCGACGATGAATCGTTCGGCGAAATGGCCCCGCTCGCGCACGCGCGACTGCGGCCCGTGGTGGTAAGCCTTGGCTCTGGCAGGGTCCTCGCCGCCGCCGGCAAGATTGCCAACGTGGGCCCAGTAGGCGTGACCGAGATCTACGACCCGAGCTCCGACCAGTGGACTGACGGACCCGACATCGGTGCGCCGCGGACCGGCTCCGCTGCGGTGACGCTGGACTCGGGCAACGCATTGGTCGTCGGCGGCTACGATCAGACGACCGGTGACGTGCTCGACGAGCTCTTGATCTTCGACCAAAACGCCGCTTCGTGGCTGCCCATCACGCCCCTCTTGGAGCCGCGTACGCTACCTACGGCAACACTGCTATTGGACGGTCGCGTGCTCGTCGTCGGCGGCGTGGGCGGGCTTGCGAGCTGCGAGATCGCGGAGTAACGGTGCGCCGCGACCCGCGGATCACCTCAATCGAGCAGCTGCCCGAGCAGCCGCTGGCACTGATCGCCCCGGAGGTAGAGCATCCGGTCGTTCTCGCCAGCGGTGCAGAGCGGCTACAGGGACACGCCGAAGATCGCGCGAAAGCGGGCGTGCTGGCTGCGCGACTCGTCGACGTCGGCGAGCCCTACACGCAGCGAAATTGTCTCCGACATTTCCCATGGCCACCAAAGGCCAAACGCGAGCAATGAGTCGACGTCGCCTCCCGTCAGCAACATCTGTCCTTTGCGCACGCCTTCATATCGTTCGGCGATCGCTTGAACGCGCGCGGGCGCCGCGCGGATGTTGTCCACCGTCCAAACGGTGGTGAGGCCTCGGTCGACCGCTGCACGCGCGTTCGCTGCGTGGTGGATGGCAAACGAGGAAGCGACACTCGCGAGGCGCGAGTCCCAGCTCCAGCCACCCATTGGCCACGCGCTTTTTAAGGCTTTCAGCGCAGTGAAGAGCACTTGTTCCGCGTCGGTTTGGTTCTCGGCCAAGCCAAACCTTTAACCCCGCAGCTGCCAAGCGGCCAGCGCTGATTTCGCCCAAAATCGCGCATCTTTCGAGATCGGCGCGGCTCCCGCCATCCGCCGGCGGGGGCGGAGACCATTTCACCCGGGCATTCCCGTCCCCTCGCCTCCATCGGTGATTGGCTCGTCGAGCGTCACCCCCGCCGGCATCCTGTTGACCAAATTTTTGCGGCTGCCTTACGTAGGCGACTCAGCTCGGCCGATCTGAACGGCCCGTGTGAAAATAGTTTGGGTTACCCTGCAGAACGTGGGCCGGTTCGTTCCGACGCTGTTACGTGGCCCGCGGCGTTTGTGGGCTCAACGGGCGACCATCCTGGTCACGCTCGGCAGCGCGGTGGTCACCGGCATGTATCGACAACCGGCCACGATTCGCTGTGCGGCTGCGATGGAGCAAGGACAGTGGCGAGAGGCCCAAGCTGCGTGCGTGGAGAGCACCACGCGAGGGAGCAAGTCCGACGTCGTGCTCTTGGCCAAGGCTGAGCTCCAGCTCGGCAACGACGTCGAGGCGCAACGCCTTGCAAAAACGGCCCTCGGCGGCCCGCTCCGCGGAGAGGCCCTCAGTATTCTGGGCAGATCGCTGGATCGACTCGGCGAGCCGCAGGCCGCTCGCGACGCGCTCTACCAGGCCATCGAGATCTTCCAGGCCCGCGGCGACGATGGCGAGCTGGCCCGAAATTGGTACGCGCTGGCGGGCTCTTGCTGGCGCGATCGCCAGCTCTCCGAGGCGCTCTCCGCGCTGGACACCGCGGAGAGCCATGCCGTCGCGCTGAACGATCGCCAAATGCTCGGCTTGATCGCGCTGATGCGGGGCGATGTGATGCGCGCGGTGGGCGACGCTGCCAGCGCCGAACAGCAGTACGGGCTGGCGGCGATCAGCCTCGCGGGTCGCCAGTCCGACATGGCGTTCGTCGACCTCAAGCTGGGCATGCTGCGACAAGAGGCAGGCCTGCTCCACCTGTCCGATCTCTCATTTCAGCGGGCGCTGTCGCGCGCCGTAGAGGTCGGCAACAAGGACGCAGTCACTGCCGCGCGGCAAAACCTCGCCTACAACGCCCACTTACAGGGTGACACCGCAGGTGGCCTCTTGCAGATCGCCGACTGGCAAGGGCCGTTCGACTTTTCACACTATTCCGTGAAGGCGATGCTGGAAGCGGACGACGGCAAGTGGGTCGAGGCCCTGGCGTCGATCGATCAGGCGCTGGCGGTATCACGCGGCAACGACAATTGGTGGGGTGAATACGAGCGGGCGCGCATCCTGGAGCACCTGGGAGACGATCGCGGCGCGCGCAGCGGTTACGAGCAGTCGATCGCCTGCGTCGAGCGTACGCGCAGCGCGATGGACCTCGGAGAGCTTCAACCCTGGATGATCCCGCGCAGACGGCTCCCCTATGAGGCGCTGCTACGGTCCTTCGTTCGTCACGGCGAGCATGAGCGCGCGCTCAGCGTCTTGGAGGCGTTCAGCGCACGCTCCTTCGTCGACGCCCTGATCGCCAGTGGCTCGCTCGCGTCGGCCCCCAGCGAGACGGAGAACATCGCGGCGAAATGGCAGCGCCTCGACCCCAGTGGCGCCAGCCCGAGCAACCTCAGCGAGACCTTGGGCGATCGCGAGATCGTGATGCCTGTGGAGGTGCTCGGCCAGCTCTACCTCGCGCACAAGCCGGCAAACGCGCACGTGCGCTTCATCGACCGCGGCGCTGCCAAGCCGATACGCGCCTTGATCGCTAAGTTTTCGGCGAACCCCGACGATCTGGAGGCCGCCAGCGCCCTCGGCCGTATCCTGATGCCAGACGAGCTCGAGCCGAGCGACCGCACCCTGCACATCGTCGCCAGCGGCTCCCTGGCCGACGTCCCCTACGCAGCGCTGCGACGAGACGGTCAATATTTGATCGAGCAACGTCCGCTTGCCGCGGCACCCAGCCTGCGCTCCTTCTCGATGCGCTACGCACAGCCTCCGACACGGGGAGCGCTGGTGATCGCCGACGCCGACGGCGATCTGCCGGCCGCGCGCCGTGAAGCGTTGGAGACAGCAGCGCTCTTGGATACGACGGCGCTCGTGGCTGACGACGCTACCCGCGCAACCATCGAAAATGCTGGTCCGCTCGACATCTTGCACCTCGGCACACACAGCGGGCTCGACGGCTCTGGCGCCTGGTTGTCACTGTCCGACGGCCGCTGGTCCACCGACTCCATCTTGGACAGCGGCTCCCGCGCCAGGGTCGTCGTGCTCGCGTCGTGCTCCTCTGGCTCCACCCGGCACCAAGAAGTCTGGGGCTCGCTGGCCATCGCATTTCTGGCCAATGGCAGCGAGAGCGTGATTTCGGCCATCGGCTCCGTCAACGACGCCGATACAGGTGAGCTGATGCGCGCGCTCTATCGGGCAGACGTGCGTCGAAAGCCAGTGCGCGCGCTGGCGGAAGCGCAGCGTTCGCTGCTCGAAAAAAAAGAGCCACACGCGTGGGCCCGATTCGTCGTGCACACCGCCACTGACGACTGAGCGTCACTCCACTTCCAATGGGCCGCTCAGCTCGACGCTAGCGCCCGCTGCGACAGCAGCGCGCGCGTCTTCGTCGAGGGCGCCAGTCGGCTCGGGCACGGGCTCGGGTCCCGCAATCGCCAGCGTCCGGTAGCTGCCGCGCACCGTCAGCGTGAAGGTCAGCTCCGCACCGTCGGAGCTGATTTTGCAGCCCGCGTCGCCTGGACAGCGGGCGACGAGCTCACTCGTGTTGCGGTAGAGGCGCGTTTCGCGAACTGCTCCGGCGCCGCCTGTCGCCGAAATGCGGATGGTGTCGCCGACGCTCGCCGAGTCGGCTCGGTGCCCCGACGCAGCTGCCACCACTTCTTGTCGCACCGAGAGTGGTCCGAGCTCGGGCCGCGTCGCCTTCCACACGAGCAGCGCGGCGGCGGCCGCGGCTGCGGGCCATGCGAGCCAGCGGAGCCCCCCACGCGCCCGTGTGGGCTCGACAGGCAGCGCGTCGAGCACGCGCTGCTGCCAACCCGCGGCTGCCCTTTCAGTGGGCAGCTGGGCGAAGGCTGTGATCATGCGCACGTAGCGATCGTGCGCAGCCTGGCAGTCTTCGCAGCCTTGCTCGTGCTCGTCCGCCGATAACCCTTCATCGAGGCGGCGCAGACCCTCGTCGTCGAAGCGCTCACAGCGCTGGCTCTTCACAGGACCTCCTTCCCCTCGAGGCAACGCCGCAGGACGGGCAGCGAGCGCATCACGCGCCCTCGCAGCGTCTCCCACTTTTCCCCGCAAATCCCCGTCATCTGTTCGTAAGACATGCCTTCTTTGAAGCGCAGCAGCACGGCCGTGCGGGCGTGCACACCCAGGGCTCGAATGCACTGAGCGAGCGCGAGGGAAAGCTCGGTGGCCTCCACCCGCTCGGAAAGCAGGGGTTCTTCGGACTCTATCGATTCGAGCGCCTCGAGTTCGTCGGAGACGTGGGCCACGCGACGGCGCTCGGCTTTGAGCGCGTCGAGGGCGCGATGATGGGCGATCGCGAAGAGCCACGGCCGCGCCTGGCGCTCGTCGCGCAGCGTCTCCAAGTCTCGATAAGCTTGCTCGAACACCTGCTGCAACAGGTCGGACGCCAGCGCCGAATCGTCCACCATTCGCATGCAGTACGTGTAGACCCCGTCCCCGTGCGCCTTCATCAGCGCACTGAGCCGCTCACGCGGATCAGGGGCAGGAGCAACCTCATCCAGCTGTTTTGGCAGGCTGGCCGTCTCTTTTCCGCCGCGCATCGACGCGCAGAGCCTAGGGCATGTAGCAGAGCCGTTCTAGAGCGATGCGCGAGCTCGCGAGTCGGTGCCATCAAAGTTCTAGGCGACGCTCGAGACCGTTTCTGAACAAAGTTTTAGAAAAAACTCATCGGACGTTCTATCTGGCCCTTCTGCGTCGCCTACTAAGCGTGCGACTCAGTCGGCCAAGGAGAGACCGATGACGATTGCCCGCCACTACATCCAACGACTGCGTCAGCCCAGCCCATCGGACTCGAACATTCTGATCATCGCTGCGCCTGGGTCCTGGCACTACGCAATGATTCGCGGGACAAACGCTGCCAACACCCCGCTCACGACGATCAACTTCGTAGGCGGCACGGACCGGGCGCTACTGACTGTCACCGACGCACTCGAGCTGAGCACCTACGAAATCATTCTGAGCACCGCCACGCTCAATCCCAGCGACCAGGGGCTCATTGGACCTCGCAAGCCGTCGATCGTCGGCGCGGGCATCACCCTCGACAACGCCCAGACCTTCAAAGACTGGGGCGTCGTCTCCGACAGAGACCCACCTCCCCCGCCACCACTAGCTTACAACTGGAGCTTTCTGCCGCCGGTGACGATTTCGTAGGCGACTTTCGCGTGCGCTGGCCGGCGAAAAATGCTCACCGGCCAACGTTCTATTTCCTTCGCCCGAGTCGCCTACGATTTGAACCACAAAAATCGCGGCCCTATTTGCGCCAGCATGCCTGGCCTCCAACAACTCTGCAGGTGCTCAATTGCGTTCCTCGCTCGCTCACACCGTGACGACCGACCCCCCGGAAGAAGGCGGCATTCAGCGGCTCGGGCCGCGAGAATTGCTGTCCCTGCTCGACGACGAGACCACCTGGGAAGAAGAGGGCGCTCACGGCTCGACCACCTGCGTCACCAGCCAGGTCGCCGTCAATGTGCTGATCAACCGATGGGGAAGCGCGGCGGCTCCGATCTTGCCTGATCTGCTGCGCTTGATGCAACACGGCAGGCGCCCCGCCATCCGGACGCGTGCTGCCATGGTCGCGAGGCACGTTTCGAGTGAGGCACTCGACGCAGTGATGGCCCTCCTGCACGACCGTAGCGTGAGGGTCGGCATGCTGAGCGTGCTGCGGGGCTGGCTCTCGGCAAGCTGCCCCGAGCACATGCCTCACTTGCTGGCCACGCTGCGCTTCATGCTTCACGACGACCGCGCTGTAGTGGGGGCGGCGCACGCGGTGCTGCTGAGCGCGGGCCTGGACACCGCCACTGATCTCGACTCGATCCCCGCGTACGCCGCTGCGCTGCGCGCATTTCTTCTCGAGTCGCCCGACGCAATCGAGCGAATCGCGTTTCGCGAGCCGGTCGCCCTCGGCTGCTTCATTGGTATGCCGTCTGCCGCTGAAGCCCTCGCGCGCACCGTGCTTGGGTCAGGCTTCGAATCGTGGCGCAGCATCGCAACCTTGCACCGTATGGGGCCGTTGCTCTCGCAGCCCACAGTCGAGGCGTTGATCAAACGGTTCAAAGACGGCGCGCCCCACTCCACGCACTTGCTCGAGCTGTTGAAGAGCTTCGGTCCGCGCGCCAACTCCGCCGCGGCGCCATTGGTGGCGGCAATGGCCCTCGACCCGACGCCCGGCAAAGCCCCCTCTCACGAGCTCTCCGAGCACCGAAAGCGCGCAGCCATCGCGCTCGCCACGGTTGCGCCCGGTGGCGGCCCCGTTCGGGGCGCCTTGCTGCACCTCTTGGTCGAGGCGGACGATAACATCAGCGAGCTCGCCGCCAGGGTGCTCCGACCCAAAACGATTCCACTCGAGGTTTGGTTACCAATCGTGGTCGCCGGCCTCCAGAATCGAGACGTGCTCTCGGGCACCCGGCGGCGCGCCGCTCGCGCCCTCGCCTGCTTCGGCCCGGCGGCGGCGCACGCCCTCGATGCCTTGCGTGCTGCAATGCAGGTCTCCAGCACACCCGAGACCTACGACGCAATGGCGCGGGCGTTGAAGTGTATGGGCGCCGCAGCGTTGCCTGCGCTACCTGAGCTGATTAACTGGCTCGAGAAGGGTCCGCAAGGGCTTGCCCTCGACGCAATCGGGGCCATTGGGCCCGCAGCGCGGCTAGAGGCAGAGCCAGTGCTAGATCGGTTGCGAGCCGAGAAGCTGGCCCGGCTGGTCGTCAATTTCGACGCTATCGATCGCGCGCTGGTTTCACTGCGTCGCGAGCCCTTCGCCGACTGAGTCCGATTTCGAGCGCCTCGAAGAGCGCTGACGGCGTAGGCTGCGCGCGATGGCGCCGAACGACTTCGTGCAAGATATCTTGCGGCTCGCGGGTCTCGATCGCTGGCGGCGTATCGGTGGGCCGCCGACCTTCTTGATCGTGTGGTGCGCGCTGGCTTCGGTGTTTCTGGGCGTCTTCTTGTGGGGCATGGTGAGCATAGCGGGCGGCGTGTTCATCGCGATCCCAGAGCTGCGCGAGAGACCCTTGCGCAAACTGGCCGACGAAGCCGCGGGGCCAGGTGTATTCCATGGCGCGCTGCGAGGCACTGAGCGCTTGACGCCACTTGGCGACCCCGCTGTCGGTTGGTACGCATGGGTCGATCGGGTAACGAAAGGCAAAAACAGCAGCCGCATCCGGGTGTGCACCGCATCGCAGGTCGATGGCATGCGGCTCGAAAACGGCAGCCGCGTGCTCGACCTCGATCTCCCAGTCGACCGCCTCTACGTGGCCGAGCCCAACGGCATTTCCGAGCCCACGCCTGGACGAATCGCGGTGCTGGCCGAGTCGACGCAGGCCAACACACCTGCCGCGATGCTGCAGCGGCCGGAGTGCAACGTGCCGCCGGATGCAAACTTCGAATACCACCAAATCGCGTGGTCGAGCGGGCGCGACGTGGTGGTCTCCGGCTGCCGCGAGGGCGATCTGCTGGCGCCGTGTGGAGACCGCGCCGACTTCATGGCCTCGTACTGCGAGATCGAGAGCAAGAGAGGGACTTGTGTCGACGCCCGCGAAGGTGTCGACGCCATGCTGCATCACTTGCAAGGCGGCACGAAGTGGGCGGCCGGGTTTGTCTGTTTGCTCGTGGGCACCTTTCTCGGCGTGCTCGGTGGCGTGAATCTGAGGCGCCACCGGACCTTGCAACGTAGGCGGCGCACCATTGCAGGGGTCGAGTAAGCGATGCTGATGATCACCTTCATCCTGGTCACCACCGGGCTGGTGCTGCTGTTGCTGAGCTGGCGTGAGCTATCGCCGAGCCGCATCTTTCTGGCGCGGCCCACGTCACCGACGCGCGACCTCCAGCCAGGTCCTGTGGAGGTCGCGGGGGTGATTCGCGCAGACGGCGCTGCCCCCGTCAAGAGCGGAACGGGAACCGACTGCGTGCTCGTGCACACCATCGTCGAGCACAAGGAAGGCAACAACTACCGCGAGGTGAGTCATGACACCGTCGCGGTCCCCGCTCTGCTCACCGACAGCACAGGCAGCTGCACAGTTTCGCTCGCCCACCTCGATCTCATGGGTGAGATCTGGGAGCTCCGTGAGCGACTCGGCCAGCGCGTGACACAGATCATCGTGCCCGACGGCGCAACCGTCCTCGTCGCTGGCCTCGCGCAGCCTTCTGATCAGGCCAAGGGCAGCGACTATCGCGAAGGGTCGCGGCGCCTCGCCGTTGGCGGAACCGAAGCAGAGCCGCTGCTGCTATCCGTCGGCGGTCAGGGCCGCGCCGTCTGGCGTTATGGCTGGCGCGCCATCATCGCTGCCGTTTGTGGCGCGCTGCTCTTGGTGCTGGGCGCCGGCGCCGGCTACCTCCACGCGATGCTGTAGGGCCCAGACAAGTGACACCCGACGACGAATCCGAAGAGTACCCCGAGCAGCTGCAGCAGGCGCTGTTGGCATTCGGCGTAGCGCTCGAAGGCGTCAACACGAGCTTCCCGATGAATGGGCTTACAGTTAGGGGCATCCAGGGCAGCGGCGCGCTCGATGGACAACGCATCGCAGTATGCGCTGGTCGCACCTACGGCCGCGGCGACTACTCGTCGTTCGTGATGAGCGCTGCATTGCGGCTCAATCTGGGGCTTCACTGCGAGCCGAAGGGGTTCGCCCGTTCGCACAAGCACATCTCCGTCGAGCACGACGCATTCAATCAGGAATACGACGTCCAGGGCGATGAGCCTGATCAGGTGCGGGCCCTGCTGAGCCAGGCGATTTGCGCAGAGATCGTGGCGCTCGGCAGTCTCGGCGGCGAGGTCCATCTGCGAGACACCCAAATCGAAGTCCATCAGTCGTGGGGTTTCCTCGAGGTCGAGCCGCCCTTGCGCGGGCTTGCGCGGGTCGCTTCCCTGATCGAGGCGCAATCGCTGCAGCTGCCACCCCCTGCCCAGCTCACCGACGCCGTCGAGGTTTGGTGCCAGTACGCCGCAGACAACGGCTTTGCGTTCTCGCGCAGCCCACTGCGTATCAGCGGCGAAGGCGTCGCCGCGCAAGCGATGCACACTGCGCCGACTCGATACGAGACGCAGATCTCGGTGGCGCTACCCGAGCCTCTCGCAGCCGGGTTGAGCCTGCGCCCAGCCGGTCGTCTCGAGCTCATCGTCGAAATGCTCGCTGGCCCTGATGTGCAATTTTCGGACGGGCCATTCGATCGTGCGTTTACCGTCAACGCCGAGAAAGAAGACGTGGTGCGACTCGCCTTCGATGCCGAGGTGCGAGTGGGCCTGCTCGCCTTGCGGGAGTGCGGCGTCGTCGGCTTTACGGATCACGGCGTCACTTTGCACACCACCCGTCACGCAGAGGTGCCCGCCAGCGTCGAGGCGATGCGCGCGATCGTGCGCCGGGTACACGGCAATTTGAAGGCGGCGGCCGGCCCGTATCGTTGAGCGGTTACCGTCGCTGCCGAGCACCTATTTGCGCACCACGCAGCTCGTCACGCTGCGCGCAGTCGCCGTGCTGGCGAGAACGAAGTCGATGCGACAGCCGATAGGTGAATACATCTGTTGCAGCCGGGTTCTGGGCGCGGACCACGTCGACGAGGCCGTGATCGATGGCCTCGCGCAAGAGCGCGCGCTCGTTTGCGCGCTGGCCAATGGCACCCGCTTTGATCTGCGATGGATGCAAGTCGGCGTCGATGAGCGCCACATTGAGATCGCCGCACAGCACGAGCCGCTCGCCGAATGCCTGCCGCGCCGCCGTCCACGCCGCGAGATCGCTCAAGAACGAAAGCTTCGCGTCGAAATCTTTGGCACCATTGGGCATGTAGGTGGATGCGAAGCGAATGTCGCCCACCAGCGTCGACGATGCGGGACTCGCTGTCGAGTGCGAGTGCGTGAACACGGGCGGCGCTGGCGCCAGCGCGCGACGAATGTGCAAACTGACACCCGAGTAGCCCGAGGAGTGCGTCGCGTTGATTTCCTGTAGGCAAAGCACCTTCGCCGTTCGTGATTGAGAAGGGCGACAAGCCTTATTGAGCTGTCTGGTCTCGCGCGGTCACTCTGCTTGTTCAGTGCGGCCTCGATGAGTTTCGCGTTGGGGCCGCCCTGCTCGGCCAGCTTGCGCAGCTCAGCGTGCGCCGCGCTGTCGAATGTCCGGACAAGCTCGCTGATGTGTGCACCGACGTTGGGCTTCGCCGGTCGGTCGAAGCGGGCCAACGTGGTCAGCACGACCCGCTGCCTGTCACTTTGTTCGAGCAGCTCGAGATAGGGCCAGCCGTCGAGATTGTTCGGGACGAGTTGGATGGCTTCGATGAGCTCGAGACGGCCGATAGCCGAGAGTGCGGTCAAGAACCGCATACCCAGCGCGGTGGAGAGTCTCAACGCCGACTTCAGTGTCTCGTTCTTGGCAGTGACAGGTTCGCCGTGGCTCGCCTGACCGAACGAGAGCAACAACACGAGGCCGGGGTTCTTGACCTTTGCCTCTTGTTCGCGCGAGATGGCTGCTTCGCGCTCCTTCGCCGAGATGGGCTCGAGCACGGGCAGCAAGAGGTCGTACAGTTGCGTCGCGTCCTCGTCCTCGATCGCTGGCGTGATGTCGCCCGGCAGCGGCCAGCGGCGCATCAACTGGTAGGCATTGTCGGTAGCACGCTTGGCGAGCTCGACACGGGCGCTGTCGTCGAGCCCGGCGACGCTCCCGAGAAAAGCGTCGCGAGCCAGCTTGCCCATCAGGCAGAGACGAAGCCAAAGCCATAGCGGCCGCCCCTGCACCTCCGACTCGAGCACGCCGGGCTGGGCCAGGCCAACGTACCGTTCGTCGCGAGCTCCAAGATGTCAGAGCCCCCGCCGAAAGGACGCTCGAAGGTGAGCGCTTCATAGAGCGCGACTGAGGAGGCGGCCGCCGCTGCTCGAGGAACGTCGCGAGCGTCAGCCCCTCGACATATTCCATCGCGACGTACAGCTCTCCCTCTGCGCTGCCGACCTCGAACACGGCGATCACGTTCGGGTGGCTGAGCTGCGCGATCGCCTGCGCTTCACGATGGAGGCGCAGCGCCTCGACGGCCGAGGCGCTCGAGGTCCAAACGCGCTTGATAGCGACGATTCGACCCAGCGAGGGGTCCCACGCCTTCACGACGACGCCCATGCCGCCGGCGCCGATCCGGGACACCACCCGGTAGCGCCCGATCGTCTCCGCGGCCACCTCCGCGACCGCGTCTGCGACCGCCTCTGCGCGATGCGCCTTGAAACGCTCCTTCGCGCGGGTTTTTCCGTCGTCTGCCATGCGAGCCGCTCCGATTGGGAGGTGCCGCATACAGTCAACCGGGCCGCGGCCTCCCGTTTCGGGCATGCTGCCGGCCATGACGTTCGCTTCACTCGGCGTGCACCCAGACCTGCTCGAAGCAGTCGCGGGCTATGCGCTGCCGACCCCCGTCCAGAGCGAGGTCATCCCCGCGATCCTCGCCGGTCGCGACGTATGGGCGTCTGCGCCGACCGGCTCGGGCAAGACAGCTGCCTACGCGCTGCCGATCCTCCAGGCGCTCGTGGGCGACGTGCCTGGCCGCGGGCGCCTCATCCGCGCGCTGGTCCTCGCTCCGACCCGCGAGCTTGCCGCGCAGATTGGCGCGGTGTTCGTAGAGCTCGGGCGTCACATGCCCGTTCCGGTGCAGACTCGCGTCGTGTTCGGCGGCGTCTCGATCAATCCGCAGATGATGTCGCTGCGCGGCGGCGCCGACGTCGTCGTCGCGACGCCCGGTCGTCTGCTCGATCTGGTGGAGCACAACGCGCTGAAGCTTTCGTCACTGCGCAGCCTGGTGATCGACGAAGCCGATCGCATGCTCTCACTGGGGTTCGCCGATGAGCTCGGCCGCGTGCTCGCGCTGCTCCCAGCCCGCCGCCAGAGCCTGCTCTTCTCAGCAACCTTCCCGGAGGCCGTCCAGAGCTTCGCCAGCGCGCTGCTCCGCGATCCGGTGCGCGTCGTGGTGGCCTCGCCCGCGCCCTCCGCGGGCGATCCGCTTGTTCAGCGAGCCATCGAAGTCGACACTGAAATGCGCACGCGACTCTTGCTGCACCTTCTGGAGACGCACGGCTGGTCGCAGGTGCTGGTGTTCGTCGCGAGCCGCCATGGCGCAGATCACGTCGCCGGTAAGCTACGCAAGGCAGGCGTGGCCGCGCTGGCCATGCACGGCGCTCTCTCGCAAGGCGCACGCGCGGGCGCGCTCGCAGATCTGGCAGCAAAGCGCTGCCAAGTGCTCGTCGCCACCGATGTTGCGGCACGCGGCCTCGACATCCTCGAGCTGCCCGCTGTCGTGAGCTACGACCTGCCGCGATCGCCGGCCGACTACACGCACCGCGTCGGCCGCACGGCCCGCGCCGGCGCGTCAGGCGTCGCCGTGAGCTTCGTGACTGCAGCGGGTAACGCGCACTTTCGTCTGATCGAGAAGCGCAATGGCTTCTCCGTCGTACGTGAGCAGCTCGACGGCTTCATTCCCACTCGAGAGGCCCCTCGGGGCGACCCGAACGGCGGCGTGAAGGGCGTGCGCAAGAGCAAGAAGGACAAGCTGCGCGAAGCTGCGGCGCGAGCCGAGATCACGAAGCGTGGCGCTTGAACTGGCTGCTGTAAAGCTTGCGATAAAGCCTTGCAGTTCGAGCACCGTCTCGTCGGATGCGCGCTCCAGACATTGGCATCAACGCGATCTCTCCCGTGAAAGAACGCCGGAGGAGCTGCGCGTCAGTTCTGGATGTAACATCCTGCGCGATGCGTCCCCGCACCTGTGCCGTGGCCCTGTCGCTTCTCGTGTCATGCGGCCCGACCAGCGCCAGAACCTGCCCCTCGGCTGAACCGCAGGCGCCCGCCGTCGAGCTGACGCCGCCAGTGGCCTCCGCCGGCGCGGTGGCCGTGCCCGAGCAAGACCGCTTGCCCGGACATGCTGCGCGTACTCGAGGAGCTCGAGCGCGATTGTCCGCTCACCGCGCCGCGCCGCAGCGAGCTCGGCATGCAAGCGACGCGCGATCGCTTCGAGGCCTGCGCAGCGAGCATGGACAAAGCCGCGGCGTCTACCAAGCAAGGCTACTTGCGGCAAACCGCAGAGGTCATCAGCCAGTCGCTGCGCGTGATGCTCTGGTCGGCACCAATGTGACGTTTTTCCCGCGCCCAAAGCCATAGCATTAGGCATGATGTTCTCACCCGGGAGTCAGTCGCGGCTCACCACCTTCGACCTGCCTCGCTTCCCGAGCGAGACGCTGTTCGATCGCATCGGGCGAGCGGTGTGCCGCGCCGGCTGTTTGCCACGCAAAGAGCTGTACGAGGCGTGGGAGGTCGCGCGCAGGGTCCGACGGCGGCTGCGCGGCGGGCGGGTGATCGAGCTGACCTGCGGCCATGCGTTGGCAGCGCACTTGATGCTGTTGCTCGATGACTCGTCGCCCTGCGCGGTCGCTGTCGACGTCCGGCCCGCGCCGAGCGCAGCGCGCCTCGCGGTCGAGCTCGTGCGAGCCTGGCCGCGGCTCGCGGGCCGCGTCTCCATCCAAGAGCGCGCGCTGGCAGAGATCGAGATTGGCGGCGACGACTTGGTCGTCTCGGTGCACGCGTGCGGGTCGCTGACGGACGCGGTGCTCGAGAAGGCGATCGACGCGAACGCCTCCGTCGCCGTCCTACCCTGCTGCCACGACGCCCGCACGGGTGACGCGGGTGGGCTCGGCGGCTGGCTCGATGCGCCGCTGGCCATCGACGTCATCCGAGCGGAGCGCCTGCGCGCCAGCGGCTATGCGGTGCACACGCAGACCATTCCGGCTGTGATCACCCCCAAGAATCGGCTCTTGATTGGCGTCCGCCACGAAGCCGATCACGGCGAGGGCGCTCGTGACCGCGAAGGCGGATGATCAATGAGTCAGGCAGGCACGCTGGCTCGCGCCTACTTCGCGGCCGCGACCCTCTTGCGCGCAGCCGGCTTCGGTTTCGCCGGAGCCGCATCGCGGGCGACCTCGTCGGCGCGCACCTTCACGAGCGCGGCGATCAGATCCACCGGCACGCTCGCTGCGTAGTCGAATCGTGGCGTGTCTTTGGCATGCTTGAACGGAAGCAGCTGCGGCAGCGCCTCGAATACGGCAGGCGTGGCGGGGTAGATCGAATAGTGGGCCTTTCGCGGCGAAGAAGACGATTGGCCTGCCGGCGAGCTTGTACGTCGGGACCTTGTAGCTTACCGACTCATCGAGGCCCCGCACCGACTTCTTGATGATGGCGCGAACGCGCTGGAGGGTGCGGCGGACGTCGTCGCGTTGGTCCGCGAGATAGGCGTCGACAGAGTCGTGACTGGGCATTGCCATGGTGTGATCTCGAAGCTACCGCCAGAGTTCATCACACGCTTCGTGGACGCGGCCGCACTGGCGCCCGAGCTCAAGACCAAGCTGCGTTCCGCGGTTGAAGCGCGAGCGCGCAAGGCGAAGGCCCAGAGCGAGAAGCAACGCTTCAGCGAGCTCATCGCTGCGCTGGCTAAGTAGTGCGACGGCAGGCCGCTTGAGATTGAGCGATCAGCAACGCGCTCGGTGGCCGGGTCGACCTCGCTACAGCACGCGTGCCTCGGGCGAGCCTCGCTAGGACCTCGCCGCCGAGCGTGTTGCATGCAACGCGCGATACGGTCTTCCGGAACGAGCTCGAACTCCAGCCCGGCGCAAGCCGTGCTACCGAGAGGGGAGTGCGAACGAAGCTTCGGCTGGTCACTGCATCGATTCTCTTGATCGCCTGTTCGGAAGCGAGGCCTCCTATGGCCGCCCCTGTTCAGAGCTCGTCGCTGAGCAAAGAGCCCAGGCCGGTCGTTGACGCGGGGGTCGCGTCAGAGCCTGTGGCGCGTGTCGGCGCCTCGCGCCCGAGCAAAATGGTGGTCGCTGCAACGTGCAAGGCAGAGCGCAGCTCCGGATTCAATTCACAGCTCTCGTTGTTCGAGCTCGGGTCGGGCACGCTCGGCGTCTGCGGCATGACGATGGACGCGGCAGCGACGTTCTTCATTTCCCGCGAAGGGCACGCCCGCGCCGCGCCGGAGGTCTTCGCGGAGTTGCCTGCCATCAAGCGTTACGGCCTTCCTGTTGCGTTGATGGACGCAGAGGGCGCGGACCTCGATTCGCTCGATATCAGCATTGCCAATCTGATGACGCGCGCGGACATGACGCAGCGCTTTCGCCGGCGTCGAGGCGCATGGACGAGGCAGCCTGACGACGCGCCTCGGACTGGCCCGGTCGCGGTCGTCGATGGGCGTTCGCTTCGAGACGTGCCGGGCGAGAAAGGCTTCGCGTTTCAGTATGACGACGGAAAGCCAGGCTGGCTGCCCGCAAGGGGAGGCAGCGAGGGATGCGCAATCGAGCAGTACGAGGCCCTGCATGTCATCGACGGTGTCTTGTGGGGGTTCGGTTCGGGTGGGCGTTGCGAACGCCTGGTCGCGCAGCGCTGGACCGTTGGAACGAGCGAGACGAAGTCGTTCGAGCTGAGCGGCCTGCCGGTGGCGCGTTACGCATATGGATCAATACAGCCAATCGGGGCGGGTCGCTGGTTCTTTCGCGGGGGTGCTCGATTGGGCATCAAGGACGGCATCCACACCGCGGCGTGGTTCGATGGCAAGGCATGGCAACCGGTCAAGGCGCTCAGCGAAGAGTGGCCGAGGTTCGGCGACCCGTCGGTCGTCGGAGAGCAGGCCTATTTCCTCGATGGCGAGGACGGTTTGCGTCGCTTCGACGGCGGTGCCTTCGTGCGCGTGCCAATGCCCGCAGCCGCGCGGCACGCCGTCGCGTCCCCGAACGAGCTCCGAATCGTCACCGACAAGGGTGTCTTCTCGATGGACGAAGACGGCACCTGGCACGAGCTCGAGCTGCCGATTGCACTTGCGGACGACGAATTCAGCCTATCCTTCTCGCGCGGCCGTTGGCTCGCAATCTCCAGCAATGAAGATTCGGTGCGCGTATTGGTCGAGGGCGCGTCGGGCCCCCCGCTCTCGCTCGCGGACACCCACCCAATGCAGTCGCCGATCGCGCTTGTGCGCCCGCTCTTGGGCCGCTGCAACAAGCCATTCGCGCTCCTCTACCAGCTCACCAAAGCCGCCCCGGCCGACTTCAACTACCCTGCCACACGGGCCGCGCTGAAAGGGCAGCCGAGCTTCACACGGGCGCGCTTCTCCGAAGTGCACGCCCTCGGCAGCCGCTACCTGATCGCCCGTTTTGCGGGCAGCGAAGCGCGCAGCGCGCTGACGGATCTCGCTCGGCACCTCGAGCGAGAGGTAAAGGGCTCCAAGCCCCAGCTCTTGTGCGCCGACGCCCTCGCCGCAGAGCTGCCGGTCGCTCGGGACCTCTCGATGTACTAGCGCTAGAGTGGCGCCCCATGACCCACGTCCTGTGGTGCGCCGCGCTCCTCCTCTGCGTCGCCTGCGACCCAGCCCCCTCCGCCAGCGGCGAAAAGCCGCCGGCATCTGCCAGCGCGCCGGCCCGCACGCAGCGGCAGCAGTGCGCCGCGCTGATCAGCACGGTCAACGCGAGCCACGACCGGCTCGAGAAAATTCAGCAGCAATTCAAGATCGCGCCGGACATCCCTGCAGAGCTGCGCGCGATGGCGGACGCGATGGACAAGTCGGTGCTGGCGCTGGGCAACGTGCCCGTCACCACGCCGGAGCTCAAGACCTTCGTGGAGCGCTACACCGCAATGGCGAAAGCGATCGCCAAGCATGGCCGCGAGGTGGCCGACGGCGCCGACAAGAAGGACCTCGACGCCATGGCAACAGCGCAAATCTCGCTGAGCTCCGCGATCGCACAAGAAGACCCGATCGTCGACGACTTGAACAAGCGCTGTTCCGAATGAGCTTTTGCTTCGAGCTCGACACGCTGCGCTTTACGCTACCAACTCGGCGCTGAACGCGTGCCTCGAGAGCACCCACTGGCCGAAGCGGCGAATGTACGGCTTGGGGTCTTGGGTGGCAGCGCGCGCGGCAGCCAGCGTTCGCTCCCGGTCGAATAGCAGCGCAGTCCGCAATTGATCGCGAAACTGCTCCGAGAACTGCCCGCTCACGAGGCGACCGAGCACAGCTGACACGACACGCGTGCGCTGCGCCTCGCTGAGCGCGACATGTTTGAACCGCCGACATAGCTTCGCGCGCGCTCGCCCATGCCAGAGACCGCGCGTGTCGCCTTCGACGAAAGTGACAGCGGCCTCGACAGCATCGACCTCGCCGGCGCTGACGCGATCGGCGAGAGCGACCAGGTCGTACTTCTTGGGTTGCATTGGGAGCAGGTCATTCTAGCGGGTGTCGGGGCCCAGCAGCTCCCGCAGCCGGCGATACAGCACCGCCGGGTCGTTGTCGGAGAGCCCAGACATCTGCCCATCGTTCAGCTCGATCACGATCGGCTTGCCCTCGGCGGTGATGCCGACGTCAACCACATAGAAGCGCACGCGCCGCCCCACCCGCGAGAGCACGTCGGCGAGAAACGCAGTGGGAATGCGCGTCGGGTCGGGCTTGTCGTCGATGTCGTCGGTATGGCCTGACCAATAGTACGCGCCGCACAGCACCTCGCCGTCGCACACGAAGAAGCGATACTCCTCCGTGATGGGCAAGCCTTGGAGGCCCACGTGGTAGGTGCGCAGCGGTACGAAGCGCCTGAAGCAGAGATCTTGTTGGCCGACGACCGCGTCCTCGAGCAGGCGCCACGCGACTTCTGACGCGGCGCGCTTGCTCTCCGCGAACATGTGCGTCTTCCAGGAAAACTTGCGCGAATTGGTGCGACCCTTGACCACGACCGGGCCGACGTCGTCGGGCAGCTGGTCCCAGCTGAGCCACGTCTCGGGCGTGATGGCCTGGAGATCGGGGTACCACGCCGAGATGTCTGCGACGTATTGGTGCTGCGGGTAAGAGTTGATCAGCGTCGAGCCGCGCTCGGCCAGATCAGCCTCCAGCTCTTTGTAGAAGGGCAACACCGAGTAGCGACCGATGGCGATGCTTCCGTTCGGGACCTTCGAGCGCTGCGGCACGCACACGAACTGCGCCCGAGCAGCGCCGAGCTCGTCGGCGTCCATCGTGTCGCGGCTCGGCCGACAAAGCACAGTGTATGCGGGCATGCGGGCCTCGACGTTTGGCGGCCTGAAACCTGACACACCGGCCCGCAACATCCGCAGTCGATGCAGTCTCAATCACGAGGTCCGGCCTGCTCTCAAGGTCGCTTCGGGTCGACCAGTGCCTGCGGGCGCTGGGGAGACCATAAAGTGCACTTTGCGTTTAGACTGGCCCCAAACCGAGACCCATGCCGCTCGGCAGCTCACAGCGGCGCGGCACCCAAAGATCTGTCCCCTGGTTGAGGCGTTTCTCGAGCGAGCTTTGGGCGCCGCTCAGCCCCCACATTCGAGCGTAATGTCCAGTCGATCGCCCTCCAGCCAGGAGTGCGCGGTCACCGTCACACCGAGCTGTTTGGCAAGCGCTTGAAACGCGGCAATGGTCTCAGCGCTCTTCTCTTTCGGCTTCCATTGGATGCGCGCTTGCGTCTTCGTGCTGGGCGCCAGCGGCTTCATGACCGAGAGCAACACCAGGGCTTGCCGCTGGCCAGACTTGGAAGGCTTGGTGGTCAACAGCTTCACAGCGCGACCTTCTTTCGCGAGCGCCGTGGCGCGCGCGGCGACCTCCTCGGGGGCCGTGGCAACCCAATCTTCGACCACTCCGTCAATCGAGACTAGAACCTCGAAGTTGGTCGGCCTGATATCGGTCTTCACGGCGACCACCTTCCCTCCGGGCACCGCCTGCGCCTGCGCCTCTGCACGTTTGGAGCACGCACTGTCGCTCTCCTTCTTGAGGCACGGGATGGCTTCGATGCGCGGCATGGTCCCGCCGGACTCGAGCCGCTCCTGAAACTCGACGCTGCAGTCACGTGCGTCACGCGGAGCGAGTGGTTCGAGTGCGCTGGCGGCGGCGCGTGCTGCTGGCGCGGCCGCGATTGCCGGCTCCGGCTCGACGATCGGCTCGTCGTGCGAGATTTCATTCGACGGCGGCGCCGAAGCGCAGCCGACCAGCACACATCCCACTGAAAGCGCCCATTGCGTCGACGAGTGCATCAACACCGAGCAGCATAAGGCCCGTAAGGTCGTCCCGAGTGTCGCGTTATTACCCAACCCCGTGCTCAGCCGCTTCGTTTGCCGCGCCCTGACCATCATCGCCGTCAGCTTCGCCTGCCTGGCAGGCTGCGCCGCAAGCGGAACGGTCGCCCAGGAGCCGGCAGCCAGCCCCCCAGGAGGCCCATCGGCGCCAACGCCCTCGGCCGAACCCGAGTGCAGCTCGGACGGTGACTGCAGCGCCGGCCTCGTTTGCACAAAAGAGATTATGGCCTCGTGCGATACCTGCGACGGCGGCCCCGTCGTCTCCGTCTGCAGGCCGGCGCGCTAGCGGCGTCGGCGGAGGGCAACAGCAGCGAGGCCAGCCAGCAACGCGAAGACACCTGCGCCGCTTCTTTCGTGGCCAGACGCCAAGCAACCACTGCCATCTTCTGTGTCAGGAACGGTGCCGCCGTCTTCACTGCTGCCCCCCTCGCCCGAGCCACCGACGCCCGCGCCACCTTCACCGGGGGGCGGGTTGTCGACGCAGTTGGGCACCCCGGCGCAATCAGCACACGCGCAGCTCTCGGTGAATTGGTTGCATTCGCCGTTGTCACTGCACGAGCCTTGCGTGTTGCAGACCGGCTCGGTGTCACAGTCGGGGCAGGTGCAGGCGTCATCGACGTCACAGCTGCCATCGTCGACACAACCGCCGCACGACGTCTCCGAGAAGCAGTCATCGCACGTGCAGGGCTCGGAAGGCTCACACAGCTCGTCCGCTCCGCCGCCGACGCAGTCAGCCGGATCAGCCGATGCAGTAGCTGCGCCCCCTAATGCTGCGACGCCGACGAGAGCAGAGAGGCCCAACGCACGAAGGGAAGTGTGCATGCGGGCGACACTGTCACGGCGGGCGCGCGCCTGCTAGAACCAGGAGCGATGGCTCTGTCGCGCTCCGCGCTCGCGCTGCTCCTCTTCTTGGGCTGCCGCTCCGACGACCGCGCGCCCAGCGTCGATTCGAATGGGACGGTCGAGGTAGTCGCAGTCTCGGCTGTCACCTCCGGGAGCGCCGCGTCTGCGCCCGTGCTCGCGGCTGCCACCCGCTCCTACGAAATTCGTGTGGGCAACAACCTGCTCGGCGAGATGACCATGGAGTGGACGCCGAAAAGCGGCGGCGGCTATCGGCTCACGAGCACCAGCATCTTCAAAATGAAGACGTCGCAGCGGGGCGGCACCGAACAGCGCAGCGAGGTGGAGAGCGTGGACGAATACGCTGCCGATCTCGCGCTGCTCTCGTCCAAGCAGGTGACCAAAGAAGGCGCCATCGAAGAGCGCGAGTCGACCACGATCACGGCTGGCTCCCTCCGCGCCGTGGTCGAGAAGCCTTCACACAGCGCGGACAAGACGCTGCCATTGCCTGCCGATTGGTCCAACGAGGTGGCCGTCTTCCAGTCGCTGCGCACGCAGGCGGCGGCCGGTGCGACGCTGCCGCTTTCACGCCGCTACATGTCCTTCGACAGCGAAGACATGGCATTCACGCCGCACACAGTGACGATCGAAGGCCGCACCAAGGTCGACGCACCCAGCGGCCCAATCGACGGTTGGAAGATCAAGACGCGCGACGAAAAGGAAGGCGAAGAGCTCAGCGAGGTGCGCGACGACATTGGGCTGCCGCTGTCAGCCGAGCTCGGCACGGTGACCGTGGTGCTCAAGGGCACCCCGGGCGGCGGAGCGGGCGTATTGGAGGTCGACTCGACACTACCCGTCGACGGCAGTCTCGCTGCTGGCGCGCTGACCGCGCTGGTGGAAGTGACCATCACTGGCGACGCAGCCAAGACTGATCCCATCTTCTCGAGCTCCCCCTACCAAGCAGTCGAGCGACGTGGCGACGTGTACGCGCTCACGCTGTCATCGCGGCGCCGCGCGACGGCAGCGGCCGCGCCCGCGCTGCCGATCTCCGACTTGCCGCCCGAGGTCGCTCGTTTTCTAGGCCCCACCGCGCGCAGTCAATCGACCGAGCCGGCGATCATTGCCAAATCGAAAGAGATCGTCTCGGACGAGAAAGACAGCGACAAAGCTGCGCGCAAGATCGTGCGCTGGGTGTATCAAAAGCTCGAGAAGCGAGACGGCGCGCGCGGGGCTGCCTCGGCAGTCGAGACGCTGAAGGCAAATGCCGGCGACTGCACCGAGCACACAGTGCTGACGATCGCCCTCGCCCGCGCGGCCGGTATTCCCGCGCGCGCGGCGGGCGGCATCGTGCTGATCCCCGGCTCGAAGACAGAGGCCGGCTATCACGCGTGGCCCGAGCTCTGGGTCGGCGAGTGGGTGGTAATGGACCCGGCGCTCGGCCAGCTCGAAGCGGGGCCGCGGTACTTATTTCTCGGTTACGACGAGCCTGGAGAAGTGCGCGGCGAAGGCAAGCTCGTGCGATTGCTCGGCAGGACCAAGCTGCGCATCAAGTAGCTCGAAGGGCAGCCGGCGAAATCGTCGCGCGCGAATAGCTCTGCCGCGGCCCGCGATCGTGTGCCGACGATCACGCCTTCGTGCGTGAACACGACGATGGCTTGCCGCATGTTGTCGAGCAGCTCTTCTACTGCACCGCGAGCCTTGCCGAGCTTCGTCTCGCGGTCGCGAACGGCCGCGGCCACGATTCTGGTGAATCGTGACGGCGCCCACGTCCACTTGCGCGCCTTCTTGCGCCGGCAACCCCTCTTTGCCGAACACGACGGCCGAAAGCGACACGAGCGCTCGCCATGGCCGGCATCGTACGCTTGCTCGGTTTGCTGGGGGTGGCACAAAAACACGTGGAGCTTTGCCTGTTTGGCGAAGCGGTTGCATGCGCCGCGGGGCCGGCCGGCGGCACCTCCGCCGCTCGACAGTCAGGGTGGCTTCCCGTGCGGTGCTCGACGCTACTTCGTGATGCGCAAGATCAGGTCTTTGTCGGCGCCGCACTCGCCTCGACCATCGCAGTTGCTGGTGGTGACATACAGATTGCCGTCGGGCCCCATGACTGTCTCGCGCAAGCGGCCTTTGCCCTGATCTCCGGCGAGGTAGACCTCGTGTTTGGCGATGCGAGTGCGCGGATTTTGCGCGTCGAAGTAGACGACATGAAGATGTTCGCTCTTCAGCGATCCGATCACGAGCGCGCCCTTCCATTCGGGAATGGCGCTGCCCGTGTAGACGGCGGCGCCCCCCGGCGGTGACGCCTCTCTCCAAGTGAGTGATGGCGCCCGGGCGCCCTCGAGCGGGTCGCAGCCATGAACCTCGGGCCAACCGAGATTTTCACCTGCGCGAGCCACCGTTACCTCGTCGTGTCCGCTCCAGCCGTTGTGTTCGCCGCTGGGGCCATGATCGGTCACGACGAGACTGCCATCATCGAGCCAATCGAAGCCCTGGCAGTTGCGTATGCCGGTGAGGTACGCAGCGCTGCCAGCGATCGGGTTGTCTTTGGGGATGTCGCCGTCTCGGGTGATGCGCAAGATCTTACCGGCGAGGTCGGCCTTGTCTTGCGAACGCTTGGGCTCGCGACCGTCGCCCGTGCCGACATACAACATGCCGTCTTTGCCGAAGCGAATGCGCCCGCCATCGTGATACTTGGCGGCGGGAATGCCATCGAGCACGACCTTGTCCAGGGTCGCGCTCTTGTTGTCGTCCGCGAGCTTCCATCGTTCGATGCGGTTGGCGTCGCGACCGCTGCTCTTCCCGGTCATGTACAGAAAGAACTGGCGATCGGCGCTGAAGCTCGGGGAAAGCGCGATCCCGAGCAAGCCGCCTTCGGCTGCGGCTGAGATTGACGGCTCAGCGACCGGCGCGGATACGGTGCCCTGCTTGTCGACCAAGACGACCTTACCCGGCCGCTGGGTGACGAGCATCTCGCCGCTCGGCAGAAACGCGATGCCCCAGGGCACCTCGAGGCCTTTTGCCACGACCTCGACGCGAATCGCCACGGAGCCCTGCGGGCCCGCCGCCTTCTCGACGTAAACGCACGCCTCGGAGCCGCTTGCCACCACAGTCTCGACGCTCTGCTCGGTGGGCGACGCGGCCCCACAAGCCTCGCAGCCAGCGAGCAACACGAGCGTCAGTGTGATGATGGAGAGCCGTTGCATGGCAGCTATGTGAGCTGAAAGAACCAAACCTGGTCCGCGTCCCAATATCCGTGGCCAACCATTGCACTCTGATTCCAAAGGTCAATGTGGCCCTGGCCAGAAAAGCCCGGCACCTTGATGAACGCAACCACACCCGTGTGGGTCGAAAGCTCGGCCGGTGCTTCTGTAATGCGCTGAAATGTTTGGCTGGGCCGGCCCCAGTGATGACGCAAAAAATCAGCCATATCGCGTGCCCCGCGGCCGATGCCATGTGGACACAAGCGCGCGTCGGTCGGGTATGCGTAACGCCCGAGCAAGAACGATCGGCCGGAGCCCTTCCCATTGCCGAGCGTGGCGATGTCTTGCCGGGTCTTCACGATCGTGTTCGCGATCAAGAGCGCCTCCGACATCCGCGCGGCGCAAGTGTTGATGCCCGGTTTGGTAGGGTCGAGCAAATTACACGCGTGAACGCTGGACGGCTCGGTGGAGTAGGCCGCCAGCAATTGGTCGAACTTGGGCTTGACGAATTTGGCCATCGATCACCGGCTCATGCTTGAATTTGGCGCCCGAGCGCCACGAGACGCAGCGCAAATGGGTGACTCTCGAACTGGTCGCCGAGCGGCGCAGCCTCGGCCAGCAGGCGCGACTCCAATTTCGAGCTCAGCGGCAAGAAGGGCAGCGCCGCCTTGGGAATGAAACACAGCAGAGTGCTGCGATCCGAAGCGGCCAATAGGCTGCGAGCATGTGGCGCACCCGCGTATTGCCCGACTCGATAGCGCCGCTGCTCGCAGAGCGCGCGATCGGCCTCGCGCTGGAGATAGTCTTGCCCGACCGACCGCCGTACGCGCGCGAAGCAGTCGCGAATGCGCGACGAAAGTGATTCGCACACGCTGGCCGCGGCGAGGTCGCCGGCGGCGTCGAGAAAGTCTCGCGCGGCTTTGATGGCGTTGCCGAGCTCCTCGTCGCCCGCCGCGAACGGAATCGCTGTCGTGACGGTGACCTTGAGCGTCTCTTTCGCGTCGAACACCAGCTTGAGCTCACCTGCGACGAGCACGATGGGCGGCGCGAAACGGCCGTCTGGGCGCACGTTGCTTTGAATCGCGCTCGATATCTCGGACGGCGCAGCGGGTGTGCCTGTCAGCAGCAGCGTGGCGACCGCGTTCTCGTCGGCGCCTTCGAGCCCAGGGATGCCAAGCAGCGGCAACGCGGCGGCGTCCGGCTTCGGCGGATAGCCAGGCAGCTTCTTCAACGCGGGCAGCGCTTTGGGGTCCACATAGACGAGATCGAGCGTCTGCATGGCGCTCAGCGTGTGACTTTGCCGAGCAGCTTCAAGAGCCGTGCCTTCTCGGCGCCCGCCTCTTCCATCGAGCGCTCTTCGATTGCGTCGTGGGCGCGCTCCGAGCGAATCGCCGGAAGATCGTCGAGGTCGACCGGCTCGAGGCCGGAGAGCGCGTCGAGGCCGGCACGTTGAACGTCGGCGTTCGCGTCGCCTGCAGCCAGCACCAGCGCGCCGACAATGGCAGTGCGGCCGCTCTTGCTGGTCACCTGGTAGGGGTGCTCTGCCATGACGAGCGCGAGCTCGACACGCAGCGACGCCGGCTCGACCTTGCGGAGCGCGTTGGCGAGCGCCGCCGCCACGCGCGCATCTGCGTCCGGGCCGAGATCGTCTTTGCCGAGGGCGTCGATCGCAAACGACTTCAGCGGCACGACGCTGGAGCCGAGGTAGCCGATATAGCGGGACTTGCGCGCTGCAAGGTCTTCACCCAGCGCCTCTTTTTGCAGGAGGTCGCGCACCTCGCCGAGCTCGGGGCCCTCTTGAAAGGGCGTCACACCGAAGGGCTGCTTCGAGATGTCGAGCTCGGCCGCGCCAGCGCTCGCTGGCGGCGTAAACCACAGCAAAACGCTGGCACCCACCGTGCGCGGCGCGCTCGCCCAATACGGATGAGGCGTGCGTAAACGGGCGATCTCCGACACTGGCTCGTCGAGCACCACGCGCAAGCGGGCCCGAGCGGCGCCATACCAGGTTGTCTGCACGTCGAGCGTGAGCGTCGTTAGAAAGGCCGCCTCGCCAGAATCGGCGTCGCGCTTGGCGACCTCGGCTTTGGCGTCGGTGATGCGGGCGACGACGAACGAGTACCCGCTGCGAATGAGATAGGGTCGAACTTCTTCGTACATCACGGAGCCTCGCGGTGCATTGCCGGGTCCTCTAGCCGTTGAGATGGGGGTCACGTTCGAGCCATTCATGGTTTCGCTCTGCGCGGCTGGACTGCAACTGGAGAGCAGCAGCAGCGCGACGAAGCATTTCATCTCGCGTCCAGGCGAAGCCTGTCCGTGTAGCCAGGTGGGCACCGCTCGAAGCTCGGCGTCCGCTCGGATTGCTCGACCGGGTGGTGCACCCGCATCCGGCGGTCACCCGTCACGCGCGCGCCAACGTTCGTCCAGCCGCCGGCGGCGGTGTAGCTGCCGAAGGTGATTCGCCAGGTGGCGGTGCCGAGCGTGGTGAAGTTCTCGGGATAGTCGATAGAGAAGATGGTCGCATTGATCTTGAAGTTGATCGCGCCGGCAATGCCGCTGAGCGCCGCCCCGGTGCCGGGGTGCGCCTTGTTGAAGACGATGGAAGGCCCATCGAGCATGCGCACCACGCGTTTCTGTCCGCCCTCGGCAACGCTTGCGCGGTCTTTATCGTCGGAGCCATTGATGAACACGCCATAGCCAGCATGGTCGTTGCCGGCATGATCTCGGATGGGATAGGAGAGCTCGGGAACCGGGCCGGCGAGGACAGGGTCGGGTGTGGCCGGATCAGCGGCGAGGATGCTGCGCACCACCTTGCCGTCGGCGTAGTTGCCGCGAATGGTCTCGCCCATTCCGATGTGGACGAAGCCCATCCCGATCTCGCTCACCCCGCGCCTGCCATTGGCGCCGCCACCGAGCAGCAGCACGCCGAGCTTGGCACCTTGCGTGAAGCGCGCGAGCTCGCCATCGCCATAGGGCGACGCGGGCAAGCCGCCGCCGATCGAGCTGCGCACCACGAGAAACGCAGCGTTGGTCCCGGTATCGCTGAACAGCGGGGTGATGCTCTGGCGGTTGTTGCGGAGCCCGGGCAACACCGAGACTTCTACGATGTTGACGTTGAGGATCTTGCCGACCTCGTCGGGCCCGCGCTTGCCGTCGCCGTCGCAATCGACGAAGCCATGCACGTGGAACGAGCCGGTCGCGTCGAGGCGCAAGATGCGCGCGTCAGGGCCATCGGGGCTCTGCGCGTGGGAAGGCACGCCGCTGAGCGACGGCAGATCGTCGGCGGCGCGCTCGACTTGCCATGTGATCGGCACTTTCGCCGGATGCACGATGGCCTTCAGCTTGAGCTCGCCCGAGCCGCGCACGACCGTCGTAGCGCTCGCGTTGATGACTTTGTCGTCCTTCGAGGATGACTTCGGCGGCATGATATCGGCGCGGCGCTTCGTGCGCAGACACGGCGTCGCCCGCAGCCTAGCTTCGATCTTCTCGATCTCGAACACGGTGATCTTGCGAACGTCTTTGGCGACGCCTTCCGGCAGTGTGTACTCGACCTCGACGTCTGCCGCCTCCAGCTTGGCAGAGACAGCGGAGCCCTCGAGCGTCACCGTATCGCTGTCGGCCGCGCCCACGATCTTGACGCCGCCCTTGGCGACCCAGCGATAGCGACCGCCGTCAGGCGTACCGACAGCGGTGAACACGTGCCGCTTGCCTTTGGGCAAAAGCGGGCATGCGCGCTGTGTGATGGTTGCCCCGAAGATGCGCACCGTGACGGGCGGCTCTGGCCCCTCCGGGGTCTGCGTACCGAACCCGCCAGCAGGCACGCGGGCTGGCTTCTGCCCTGGGTCGACGAGCGCCTCTTGGGGTAGCTCTGGCTTGGTGATGCCGACGCCTGCCCCGCTGCCAGCGCCGCCGCCTGCATTGATCTTGACGACCGGCCCCCGAATGACGACGCCGGCGGCATCGATGCGGATGAATGAGCCTCCGGCCTTGAGCGTGATGTCCGGCGCGTCGAAGACGGCGTCGTCAGCCACGGTCACGTGCGCGCTGCCGGCGGTCACCAGGTAGTCGCCAGTGCCGATGGAGATGGCGCCGCCGACGCTGCGACTCCAGCTGCCGAAGGTGTCGATGCGACTCTTCAGGTAGTGAACGTTCTCGTCCAGCCCCAGAAGCTCGAAGCGCGAGCCGGCGACAGTCTCGTGGCGGTCCTTTTCAATGGTGGAGATGCGGTCGACTTCCATGCGCTCGAACTGGTCGCCGCCGATGCTCCGCAGGTCGCATTCGACTGTCTCTTCAGTACGCCGCCCGGTCGTCAGCTCGATACGGTTCCCTCGCGTCTCCTGGGTGAGATCGACGAGCGTCACATCGGACTCCATCGTCTCGACCTCTTGCGTGCGCTGACCGACAGTGGTCAGTTGCTCGTCGTTCTTCACGAACAAGCTTCGCCTGCGCTCGGCCTGCAGAAAGACCAGCTCCGCGCCAGCCTTGTCCTCGAACACGACTTCGTTCCAGCCGGCTGCCGGCGAGCTCGCGCTGCGGATCGCGTTGATGTCGCCAGCCGGCGGCAGCTTGTAGGGCACAGGCTGACCGCGGTTGTAGGCGCGGCCGAGCACTACTGGCGCGTCGGGGTTGGCGCCCAAGAATGCGATCAGCACCTCTTGGCCGACCCGAGGCAGAAACTGCATACCGAAGCCCGCGCCAGCCCAACCATTGGAAATGCGGACCCACATCGAGCTCTTCTCGTTCGATAGGCCCCGTCGATCCCACGGGAACTGGATGCGGATGCGGCCGTGCTCGTCGACGTGAATCTCGTTTTTCTCCGGCCCCACCACCGTCGCGGAGACGAAGCCTTGCGCGCGCGGGCGTTCGATCGAGCGGGCCGGCCGCCAGGGCCGATCCGTGTGCACTGCACGAACCGTGCTGGTCCATGGCCCGGTCGACGATGCCTCGATCGTCATTTCGGTGCACATCAATAGCGGCTCGCTCGAGAGCTCCGGGTGGTCGCTGACCTTGAAGGTCATACCTGGCGCAAGGTCGATCGTCGCCAGCTCGAACAAGAGCTCGTTGTCGTCGAATTGCAGCGCGTCCAGGCCGCGCTCTGCGACCTGGGCGAGGTGGCTCTCCAGGTGCCGATAGGCGCCGCGGTCGTCGGCGACCGGCGTCGCACCGTCCGCGCTGCCCTGCGCCAGCGCGCTGTGCGGGTCGTAATGGAAGCGCTCGAGCTCTTTTGGCCGATCGCCACGCGCGTGCGTCTTTTCGAGGCGCAAGCTGGGTCGCGTGAAGTCGTAGTCGGAGCGCGTCAGCGCGTGCGGACGATGCGTGCGCCCAATACGCATGGCCGTGACGTATTCGCGCGTCTCTTTTGGATTGGGGCTGGCGATGAACGGGATCGGGCCGGGGCGAGGGGCCGCCGCCGAAAAGCCATCCGAGAGGATGAGCTTCGTCTCGGCGCCATCGTGGCGAAACATGTAGGCGATACCCGCCTCTTGCAAGAGCCGACTCAGAAAGGCGAAGTCGCTCTCGCCGTACTGAGTGCGCAAGCCGAGCACCGGATACGCAGCGACATCGAGCTGCCACTCGAAGCGGATGTTCCATTCTTTCAGCAGAAGCTCGACAGCCGCTGGAATGTTGCTGTCCAGAAAAAGCCGGTGGTTCTGGCGCAGTGCCAGCGTCGAGAGATGCGGGACGATGCGCAGGTGATATGTGCTGACGCCGGCAGGCTCTGCCTCCACCAGGCGCATCAGCTCGACGCGGCCGACCAGCTCTCGCACGCCGCCCAAGGGGGACGCCACGTGACCACTATCGAGCCGAACCGTGGCCGGAAAGCCAACAATGGCGTCGAGATCGATGCTGGCGTCCCGTGAACGAGCCCAGACGTCGATCGAGAACGGACCCGACACGCGCTCGACGAGCACGCAGGTGCGGACGTCGAGCGCCTCCGGGGCGTTGACAGTTACCTGGAGCTTCGCCATCTCAGCTGCTCGCCCCAACAGAAGAGTGCTCGAGCAAGCGCTCGACCTCGCGCGTGGGCCCCTCGACGAGATAGGCCGAGATGGGTCCGAACATCAGCGCACGGTGAGCACGTGTGGCTGCAGCGAGGTAGTTTCTCAAGACGACCGGATCGTAGAAGCGAAAATACAGCTCTTCGCCCGTCTCTTCGTCGGTCACCAGCAAGAGGCGTCGAAAATGGCGTCGCACCTCTTCGAATGGTTGCGCGCTGGCGCACACGATGCCGAAACGCTGACCCCAGCCGAGCCCGATCAACACACGCAACAAATCAGAGTCATCTCGGAACTGCACGAGATGAGGCGCCTGGTCGGCGGCCGCGCGCCCTTTGGGCCCCTCGAGGAGGCAGCGCTGCTCATCGACCGCTTCACGAAGCAGCGGCAAGATGCGCGGATCGCGCGCGCAATCGAAGACGCCGAAGAGGGCGTGGGGCTCGCGGGACACGCCTTGATACGCGCGCTGTGCAATGGGCGAGAGCTCGAGCAAGGCCGGCATGCGCTTCAGCGTCTGGGCCTCGTGGTAGACCATGAAATCTGCGCGACCTGCGCGGACCCACGCGCCGTGGGGCAGCGTCACCCGCTCTTTGCCGATGCGCTCACCCTGCAGAAAAGTACCGCTGATCGACGCCAGGTCATTGAGAAACGCCGTCTCGCCATTCCAGCGGATGCGAAAGTGTCGGCCAGAGAGCTGCTCGTCAGCGACGGCAATATCCGACGGCGGCGTGCGGCCGATAGCGATCTCGCTGCCGGGCTCGATGACCGCTCGCAACCCCACCACACGCGCATCGACCGAGTTTCTCACTTCGACGAGCAGCCTATCCACTCGTCTCGCCCTCCTCTTTGGGCGGCTTGTCGCAGACTTCGCAGAATGGCTTGTTGGTGCTCAGCGCTGCACCCTGCCCCGAGTCACCGATGATCACCGTCGGGCAGCCGATTACGATGACGCCGCCGTGCTCCATCGGGTCGCCGAGCCTTGCTGCAGGCATGTTCTCGATCAGGACGGTTGGGGTGCCACTGACGATTTTGTCCGGCGGACCGACGCACACAGCCATATCCCCCGTGCGCGCTGCCGGCATGAAGCCAATCAGCACCGTGGGGGCCCCCGCAGGCAAGAGCGGCCCGCCGACGTGCGGCACAGGGCCCGGCTCGACCTTCGGGCACACGTGCATATCCGAGACACGCGCGGCGGGTGGCATCGCTTATTGCCCAATCCCAGTCTTGCTGAGGTCGTCGATCAGCGGGCGCTCGGGCTGCGGCACGAGCGCCTCGCGAGGGTCTTTAGCCTTGCCGCCGCCTGCATCGGAGGCTGAGCCGGCGCTGCCGCCGCTGTTGATACGAACCAAGGTGCCTTGAATGGTCACGCCACCAGCGTCGATTCGGATGAAACCGCCAGCGGCCTTGAGCGTGATATCCGCGGCCTCGATCACGACCTTGTCGCTTGCCTTCACGTGGTACGACTTGCCCGCGCCAATGCCAAAATTGCCGCCGCAGACTTCGTCGTGCGAGCCAGTCGAAATACCGTGGCTGCCATCGATCTGCTCGACGCGCGCGCCGAGCACGTGCAGGTGGCTGTCTTTCTCGACTCGCTCGATTCGCTCGCCTTGAATCAGGATGTGTTCGTCCCGGCCGACGAACTGCACACGGTCGCCCTCGACCCGCTCGATCGAGTCGAAGCGAACAAGCTTGGCATGGCTCGAGCCGATCACCGTCTTGCGATTGCCGATCGTGATCTCGACACGCTCGCCCTCGACCAGCTCTGTCCGGTCGCCGCCGGTGATCTCCACCTCGGAGCCTTTCACGAGCTTCGTTCGGTCGTGCCCGATGGTGATCACCTCGTCGTGTTTGACCAGCTTTCTCAGGTTTTTTTGGGCCTGCATCCAGACCAGCTCTTGGCCCGCCAAGTCTTCGAACATGAGCTCGTTGAAGCCCTCGGCGTTGGGCGTGGACTGGCTCTTCCATGTGCTGCGCGTCTTGTGATCAGGCAGCTTGTACGGGACCAGATTTTTCGCGTTGAAGACGCGCCCGACGACGATGGGTTGGTCGGGGTCGCCCGACAGAAAGCCCACCAAGACCTCTTGGCCCACGCGCGGAACGGCGATCATCCCGAAGCCGGTGCCTGCCCAGCCCTGGCTCACGCGCACCCAGCATGACGACTTGTCGTCACCGCTGCCTGTGCGATCCCACGGGAAGAGCAACCTGACGCGACCAAACTCGTCGGTGTGGATCTCGCTCTGGCTGGGACCCACCACCGTCGCGCTCTCGACGCCGCTGACGATTGGCTTTGGCGAGCGCGGGGAAGGCTCGAAGGGCACGTCTGCGTACACGCTGTCGACGTCGATCTCCCATTCCGAGTCGTGTTGCCCCGAGAGCGTGGTGCCCACCACCAACAGCCTGCGCTCGACGCCGATCTGAGCGTGCGGGTGGCCCATGATGTTGCATGTCATGCCGGAAACGACGTTGACCGTGTTGGTGGCAAACGATACGCGGCGCTTCTTGACGCGCTCAGCCCGCAAGGCGCGATCGGCGATCGAGGTGCCCGCCTTGTCGTTGTGGCGAGCCACGCCCTGATCATCGGCAACCGGTGTATCGGCCGCCTTGTCGACGTCTTCGACGATGAAGCGCCCAGGCTGGTAATGGTATTGCTCGTAGCGATCTTCAGGCGACTCGGCTTTGGTGGCTTCGCCGAACAGAGGAAAACGCGGGCGGCGAAAATCGTAATCCCGAATTGCGTGCGCCCCGGGCCGCACGTCGTGGATCAAGCGCACGTCGCTGACCCACTCGAGCGCGAGGCTCTTGTCCGGCTTGTCGATGTATTTGAAGGGGGGCGCCGCGCGTAACCCCTTCAGGTGCAGGTCGTCTGCCAGCGTGAGGCGTGCGCCCAGCCCCGCGGTGTCGGCGAAGTAGAAGGCAATGCCCTCTTCCTGAAGCAGACGTGAGAGAAAATCGAAGTCGGTCTCGCCGTACTGAACGCGGTACTCGAGCTTGGGGTAGCGGGCGCGGTCGATGGAAAAGTCGAAGGGGATCACCCACTCACCGAGCAAGATCTCGGCAATCTCCGGCGCGGTCTTGTGCTGAAAGATTCGAAAATTGCGCTTTTGCGAGAGCAGCCACAGCTGCGGGACGATCTTCAGCTCGTAGCCGGAGAGGCCGGTGGTTTCGGCGCGCAGCTGCTCGATGTGGGCACAGACGCCCGGCCAGCGACGCAAGCCGCCGAGCGGGAATGCAGCGTTGCCAACCAAACCGGAGTCAATCGACAGTGAGGCCGTGTGCCCTACGACCGACTCGAGATCGATCGATGCGTTCGGCGAAAGCGCTTGCACATGGATCTCGAACAGCCGACCCACGCCCTCTTCGACGCGAAAGCTGCGAACCGAGAGTGCATCGCCGTTCTCTATCGTGACTTCGGCCTTCGGCACTTTCCCCCTGGGCGTGAACGCTACTGTCACGGGCATGCTGGTGCAAGGCCGACGTTTTGTTTAGCGTAGTGTCCGGATGCTGCGCATTCGGGCGAGCGAGAAACAGTCCCTCGAGGAGGCCGAGCGCGAGGCGTTTGTCCAGCAAATCTACGCGATCTTGCGAGACACCTGGGTCAGCGAGGTCGCCACCCGCGGCGAAGACAACGTAAAGGGTCTCTTGCGCTCGTGGATGCCGATCTTGATCAACGCCCGCATCTCGACCTCTGACTACGAGACGGTGCGCAATGCAGTGACAGAGCTGCAATACCGGGTGGTGAAGCAATGGTACCTGGGAAAATTCAAGGACACGACCAGCGCAGCCGGTGGGTGTGAGGCGCAGCAGACCGCGACGAAGCGCTTCGCGATTCAAGCCGACGAGCCGGATGCGCGCGGAAAGTATCTCACCGGGTTCATCGACGAGACCGGCCGCATCGTGATAGCGCCCGCGTTCGACGCCGCCAAACCCTTCTCCGAGGGGTTGGCTGCTGTGAAAATCGACCACAAGTGGGGCTTCATCGATGAAGCTGGCAAGCTCCTCATTGCGCCGGCGTGGGAAGAAGTAGGTTCGTTCACGAGCGGGCGTGCCTCGGTCTTGCTCGAAAGAAGGGCAATCGCGTCCGACCCTCGCGAGGGCCTGGAGACTACTGAATACACACCGGTCGTGAGGTGCGCGTTCGTCGATTGCGCCGGTGCTATGCGGATCGGCCCCGCTTGGACAAAGCTTCCTGTCGGGGGGATCGAATGCCCCTCTTTTCGAGATGGCCGCGCCGGCTGGGTGGCCTACGACGAGAAGCTCGGACCCGGCTCGAGTCAGTCGCACGTCTTCGACGCTTCGGGAGCGCCCGTGTCCGGCGGCGTCGCGGGTTACCGCGACGGCTTCGCATTGGTGCAGCCAGATCCGAAGCTTCCCCGCATGAAGCCCGTCGACGCGACCGGCAAAGCGCTCGCGCTGCCAACAGGCTGGCTACCAATCGCCCCTTTCTCGGAGGGGCTCGCCTGCGTCGCCAAAACCGCTGAAGTCGATGCCGCGCGCATCAGCCAGACAGGCTTCATCGACACGACTGGCAAGCTGGTGTTTGCCGTTACCGGCCAGGCTGAAGACTTTCAGGAGGGGCGAGCGGTGGTGGGCGAGCCGGGCAAAGGGCCTTTCAGCTACATTGATGCCAGCGGCAAGGTACTGACGCGTGGGCTGCGCGAGGCCGAGAGCTTCTCGGACGGCTGTGCGTTTGCCATATTGGCCAATGGCGAGACGGTGATTCTGGACAAACAGGCGCAGGTGATTCGCAAGCGCGAGAAAGAGACACGCGTGCCGGGCGGGCTGTTCCATGTCTACTTCTACACGCGCGCGATATCTGGAGGCGGCCCTCCCCCGGTGATGGGCTACAAGAACCTCGCAGGCAAGTACGTGTACCTCTCGCAAGGCATAGTCGAGCAAAAGGGCGAGGCCTGGGTGCGCGAACATTACGCGGGACCGGCGAACCAGTCGCCGCTCAAGAAGCCGTGAGGCTGGCCTTCGACGTGGTCGTCGTCGGCGGTGGGCCTGCCGGCGCAGTCGCAGCGCGCCAGCTCGCGCAGAATGGCGCAGGTGTGCTGTTGGTCGAGGCTTCGCGTTACGACCGCTATCGAATCGGCGAAGTGATGGATGCCTATGGCCGGTACCTGCTTTGCCAACTGGGCATGGAGCACGTGCTCGAGTCCGTAAAGGCGGTGCAGTGCGACGGCGTCGTCTCGGCATGGGGTACTGACGATCTCGCAGTGCGGCCTGCAATCAAGAACCAGCACGGCGCCGCCATGATCTTGAATCGCCGCAGGTTCGACGCCGCCCTCGCAAACGAGGCCGCCCGCGCCGGCGCAACCGTGTGGTTGGGTACAGTTGCGACCTCGGTTCGCCCGACGCGCGAAGGCTTTTTGCTCGAGCTTGCTTCGGGAACCAAGCGCACAGGCGTCAGCTGTGAACGCCTGGTCGACGCAACCGGCAGGCGCGCGACCTTCGTCCGTCGGCTCGGTGGCACCCAGCGTATCCGCGACCGCATGGTGGGGCTCGGCCGCAGGCTGTCTGCCTCGGACGACGAGAAGGACGCCTTCCAGAGCGTGCTCTTGCTCGAGTCAGTGACTCAGGGCTACTGGTACTCGGTGCCTGTTGGGCGGCGCAAGGTAATGGCCGTGCTAATGACCGACGGCGACCTGGCAAAGATCGCACGCCCCTGGCGCACTGCGCTTGTCTCGAGCGCACATACGCTCTCTCGACTCGAAGCAACCGGCAAGCGAAGCAAGCTCGATCGCTGGGACGCCCGCTCGCTGATCAGCCGCGAGCCGGCAAAGCTCTTGGTGGTGGCCGCGGGCGACGCTGCAATGGCGTGCGACCCTTTGGCCGCCGACGGCATCGTGCGCGCGATTCGTTCCGGGCAGGCCGCGGCTGTGGCAGTAATGGCGGGCGCCGACGCCATTCACGAGCTCGGAGCACAGCGACAGCGTGCTTTTACCGAATACGAGGCGGAGCGAGCCAACACCTATGCTATCGAGCGGCGCTATGGCCAGCTGCCCTTCTGGGCCCGACGCCTGCCACCGAGCCCGCCTGTGCCGATCACCATCGACCCGCTTGCGCTCGTTCGCGCTGTCGAGGCGACGGCGGCCAGTCGCGCGCGCGCAGAGGCGCTGATCGACCCATCGGCGGTGCGCGCCATTCTACGATCTGCAGGCGCGGAAGGTCGCACGGCAGTCGACGTGCTCGCGCGCGCCCGCGCGGCGAGCCCCGGCCTGACGCCGGATGAGAAGTGGGTCTCTGCGCTCGAGCTGCTAGTCCGAGGTGGCGCGCTCAGCACGGATTCATGAGGGGCCTCCTCGGGGGTCGGGGTCTTTTGCGCCTGCTCGAAAACGCAAAGCGGACTTTATGTTTTCGAAGCTCGCCGACCCCAACCCCTACCCGGCCCCCAAAACCCTACCCTGCCCCAAGCCCCAAATTCTCGAACACAAGCACTCTCAGCCGGAGCGAGCCTTCGACGCCAGGGCCAGCACCTCGAGCGTGATCGGCTGCGTCTCCAGCTCGTCGAGCGCCGCGTGAATGCGCGCAATGGCGCGCACGGGCACACGCCTGGCTGCAGGCAAGACATCGTTCATCGACTCCGGCAGGTACGCCGTAAACGCGCCACCTGAAGTGAGTGCCAGCTTTGCGCGAATGAAGCGCCCGCCGCAGACGATGCGAAAGTTGCGGCTGCGGCGGTCGACCAGAGAAGGCTCGGTTCTGTCCTCGAAGGAGGCGGCTTGGGCGACGCCGGATGCGTCGAACGTCGCGCGAATGCGTTGCACCAGCGCGAGGGCGACGTCTGCTGCGCTCGGAATCCCCGGCGACGCGAGAAATGCGCGCGCAGTCTCCATCACTTCGGTAACCGCCGGCAGCACGCTGGCGTGGCTGGTGGCGACCCCGAGCGTTGCGCGCAGCAGATCGATCTCGTCGAACGGCAGCTCGAGCATGCCGTCGAGGACTGTGAGCGGCCGCTTGTAGCGAGCCGCAGGCGAAGCAATCCCTTGCGCAGCCAGATTAGCTGAAGGCTCGCACGCGACCCGGTGCAGGCCCTTCAGCTCCGCTTCGGTCGCGGGTGCAGATCGAGTGAGCAGACACTCGACATCGCGACGATCTTCGAATGCGGCAGGCGACTCGGCGAGACTGGGATCATCGATGTCGGAGTCGAGCTCCTCGTCTTGCAGCTCGTCGAGCAAGAATCGGAAGCTGGGCTCGATGCGCAGAAATGGCAGAGAAAGAGGCACGAATCCGAGCAGCGTGAACAGCTCGGCGACAGGCGCGCGGAGCGGCGACTTCAGCGCAGAAGCCTCGACGCGACCATCACCGACCGCCACCGGGGTATAGGCCTCGTATGCACGTGCTGGTGGCGCCTGTCCAAGGCTTGCGCCCCCCGCTGCCTGGGTCATCGGCACCATGCCGAGGACGACGCCGACTGGGGCGGGCGCGGGTGGCTCGACTGCTCTGGGCTCGGGCAAACGCACCGCAGGCGGCTCTACGACTCTGGGCTCGGGCAAACGCACCGCAGGCGGCTCTACGACTCTGGGCTCGAGCGAGCGAACCGCTGCCGGCGGCTCGACCACGGCGGCGAAAACCCCACTTTCGGCGACCGGCTTCGCAGCGTCAGGCTGCCGGAAGGGGAGACCTCCTTGCGGATCGCGGACGCGGCTGATTGCTGCCTGAAGCTCTGCGTTCCCGAACGGCAATGTCGTGTCCACGAGCTGAGACGGGTCGATAGCCATCGTGGCCGGACTCTGACGCTTGGCCCCAGTACGCGAGGAGCGCGGCTTCGGCTCGGAGGCCCTGGTTGCTACCGCGATCGCGACGTCCTGGTGAACGTCCACGAGCGGCAGATACGCGCGGTAGGTCACGGCACAAAGGCGCTTGAGCGCGTCGATGTGGACAGTATCGATCGCGAAAGTGATGGGGCCGTAGCCAGCGGCCGAGCCGGTGAGCGTCAGCGCCGGTAGCTTGGCTCGAAATTTGGGGTCGTCGGCGAAGACATTCTCGATCACGAGCTCTTCGCCTCCGCGAATACGCGGCAACTGTTGATCCGGCGTAGCGGTGTTGAAGGCCGAAAGCTGGCTCGTCGCAGCCAGGTAGACAGGCGCGTTGCGAACGATCTCGCCGACATTGCTCGCCAGCGGGTGCGCCCCCTGACGGACCGGCCATGCCCACGGAATCGGCGCGAAACACGCCGGCTGCATCGCAGCGAGGTCGGCAATGGCGCTGGGCGGCTCGCCCGGTGCAGTCAGGTTCGGGACGAACGCCGGCGCCGCTGCCGGGCGAACGCCGAGCGGGTTCCACTGGCCCGCGGCGGTGCGTTCGTAGACCAACGGCATCGCGTTGAAGGCAGCGCCCGTCACCAAGCGGCCGTGCGCATCCAACCAGCGGTCCGCGTGGACAGTGACACGCTTTTCCATCGCTCCAAGCGCGAGTCTCACGTCGACGCTATGGCGGGGGGCGCCGGAGACCTCGACATTGCCGACCAAGGTCACCTCGGGTCGCAGCTTCAATGGCACAAGATCGCTGGCGGCATAACACCCCCGGCTCTGGCCATCGGGATAGGGCAAATCGGCGTCATCGAGCGGCCGCTCGGGAGCCATGATGGTGAGCTTTCCGCCTCCGATACGAAGCCACAGCTTGGCGACGACTGTCGCAACATGCCCGTGGAATGGCCCGGTCGCCGCGCCGCGGCTGAGCGTCTGAAAAACGGACGCAGCCGTCCGAAAAGTCAGGCACCCGACCGCGAGCGGGCCGTCGGTAGTCGCGCGTATGGCCCCCATGTCGCTTACGTGTATACCCGTATCCGAGCGGGAACAAGCAAGCGGTCCCTCCGCGTGATTATCCGCATGCTGTGTATTATCTGGTTCTGATCGTTCGGATTGTGCTGACGCGATTCATCCGGCACATTGGCGACAGGCACCAATGATGACCAAGCACGACGGGTTGAGACACCAAGGCCTCTCACGCCGCCAAATCATGCAGATGTTCGCCGCTTCTGCGGTGATGGTCGGCTGTTCCGAAGAGTCCGGGTCGCCCGACCCGGGCGTCGGCGGAGCAGGCGGTACGGGCGGAGCAGGCGGACCAGGCGGAGCAGGCGGAGCAGGTGGAGCAGGTGGAGCGGGTGGGCTCGCCCAAGCTGGTGGCGGCGGTGCTGGCGGCGATGGCCCCGACCCCCTTGCGCTCTGCCAGCGACGCGGCCCCACCGAAGGCTGTTTCATCACCGAGGACAACCTGCTTGGCCCCTTCTACAAACCCGGCGCTCCGTTCGAAGGGGACCTCGCGGACGACCTGCCTGGTCAGCTCGTGCAGATCGAAGGCACGGTATACGGCTGCGACTGCGAGACGCCGCTGGTGGGGGCCATCGTCGACATCTGGCAAGCCGATGACACCGGCGGCTACGACAACGCCGGCTTCACGCTACGCGGGCGCATCGAGACGGATCAAGACGGCCGCTACAGCCTGCTGACGATCAAGCCAGGCTGGTACCTCAACGGCGACCAGTTTCGGCCTGCTCATATCCACTACAAAGTGAGCCACGACAAGGGCATGGCGCTCACCACGCAGCTCTACTTCGAGGGCGACCCATACATTCCGGACGACCCTTTCGTGAAAGACTCGCTGATCATTCCGCTCGCGAACGGTCAGGTGAAGGGTCGCAGCGCCCTCTTCGGCACCTTCGATATCGTACTGGGCTAGTGCTAGTACCCCGAATCTACGGAGTCGATGGGTGAGACTTTGGAGCGTGTGTGTGTCGTCCGAAGAATCCGCAGCGACAAGAGCATGGGCCGAGCTCTACGACATGGACGGATAGAGCCTCCGGAGCTTGATGCGGGCGGCCCTCTTTGGCCAAGAATCACGCTCCCTGATTTAGTCCACGCTGGGCACACGCGCGCGGATACGCGTGGGCTCGTCCAGGCGCTGCGTCGCGAAGCGCGCGTCGGCCGTGCGGACAACGCGCACCATGCAGTCGGCAGCGGCCGCGTGCTCGGGCTGGCTGGCTTTGGCCTTGACGCTGGTGCGATCGATGCGGCCACGCGGGTCGATGCGAAACTCGATCTCGATCGCCTCGGGCGGCAGGTGCTTGCCGGCTTTGTCACGGCACTGATCGACCAAATCGAAGTACAGCGACGCGCGCATGTCCTTTTCGCTACCAGCGTTGGACGCCTTCAGATCTGGCCGCAAATCGATGAAGCTCTGCTCGGCGGTCGCGCTGGCGGCGGCGCTGGCAAGCGGCGTCGCGCTCGGGTCGGTGCCGATCAACGTGCCGCCCGACGACGTGCGCGCGAGCGGCGCCGGAACACGCGCGAGCACATCCTTCAAGGCGCGCGGATCGAGTGCGAGCGCGCTGGCGGTGGCAGACGCGGCGCCGGACGCGTACGGCGTGAGCGCCGTGCCGATCACACCGGGTACGCCAGATGCGCTGGCGCTCGACTGGCTTTGACCGCCTTCGCCGCACGCAGCTCCCAGCAGCGTGAGCTGCACGAGCACGACCTTCGCTATCGCTCGCATCATTGCCGTCAGATTGCGCCGTTACGCTAACATGGCGGCCATTCGATGAGTGACGTCAGTCGAGAGCCCGCCGAACGCGAGCCGACGACTCCCGAGATGTTGAGGCTGATCCTTCGTGCGCTCTCGAGCGAGCGCCTCGGAGAAGCCGCGTTGCCGTTCGGGCGGCGGGCGATTGGCGCGGCCTTGATGAGCTCTGTCTCAGGCGCTTTTGCAGGCTTTCTGCCCGCCTTCGTGGCCATCGGAGTGGCGGGGCTGAGCGGCGGATCGACCCCTCGCGTCGGTGTGTTCGGTGCGCTTTCAGGTGCGCTGGCGGGCGCGCCGGCGTGGGCATCGGTGGCCGTCAGCCTGGCGCTGGTAGCCATCGCTGTCTCGCTCGGATTTGCTGCCAGCCGCACGTCCGCGCATTTCTCGACCGATGTCTCCGCCGCGCTTCGGGTGGCCATGATGAAGCGCGTGCTCGCCACCTCCCCGCGCGCGCTCTCCGAGACTGGCAACGCGATCGGGGCCCCCAAAGGTCCCTCACCGACACCAGGCATGGCAGCGAGCCGGGGTCCCGGGCCCGCGCCACCGGGCGCACGTGTGGCGCCACTCCGATCTGGGGGTGGCCCCCAGGCCCCCGGCGCCGACGCCATCAAGCTCGCCGTGCTGCGCGATGGCCAAATGGCGTCGGAGCTCCTCGTCGCGACGCTGACGAACCTGCCACAAGCCCTGTTCGGCTTGGTCGCTTTGGTGGTCGATGTTTCAGCCAGCGGCTCGCCGATGGCCGCACTGCTCGGAATCGGCATCTTTCTGCTGTCGCGTGTGTTTGCGGGCCGCGCGAGCAAGAACGTCTCCGCCGCCTCCGCCGATCTCTCCAGGGCAGACGCCGTCGCGTTCGCTGAAGTCGGCGAAAAGATCGCACACCTCGACGATCTACGGCTCGCCGGTGCGCAGAAGGCGGCCCTCGCCGAAGTCGACGCGGCAGTTGCGCTCACGCGAGACAAGCGCCGTGCCGTGGCGCGCGCAGTGGCCGTCTCTGGCCAGACTTCGAGCCTCGTCGCGACGTTGGCGCCGCTGGTGGTGCTGCTGTCGTTCTCGCTGACTGGCCAGCAAGTGTCTCCCTCCGAGATCGCACGCTTGCTGCTGGCGCTGCCGCTCATCATCGGTCGCCTCGGTGCGGTCGACGCGCTGCGCGTCGCCGCCGTCGAGAAGCGGCCCGTGCTCAGCTCGGTGTGCGCCGTGCTCGGGCTTCCCGCACATCCGCCGCGCAGCAGCGCGCCGGTGCGGCTGGCAGATCTGCCGCCGTCGCTGAGCATCGATCTGGAAGGCGTCGGGTTTCAACCCCCTGGCAGCGAGAAGCCGATCTTGTCCGACGTGAGCTTCAGCATTCCAGCTGGCTCGGTGGTGGCGCTGGCAGGCTCGAGCGGCTCTGGCAAGAGCACCTTGCTGCGCCTTTTGCTCCGTCTCGACGACCCGACTTCCGGTCGCATACTGGTCGGCGGCGTCGAGCTCGCGTCTATCGAGCCGGACGACTTACCTGCGTTGTTTGGCGCGCTCGCGCAAGGTGGCAAGCTGCTCGCCCGCACTGTGGAAGAGAACGTCACCCTTTCGCTCGGCGCAGCAACGCCGGAGTCGCGCACCATTGCATTGCGCGCCTTGAACGAAGCGCAGATCGCCGACCTTGCCAGCGAGGCAGGTCTCGCGCGACGGTTTCAGGCGGCGCCCGCCAATCTCTCCGGCGGCGAACAACGGCGCGTGCTGCTCGCGCGGGCGCTGGCGCAACCGGCGAGCATCCTGGTGCTGGACGAGCCGGAAGCAGGCCTGCCAAAGGCGACTGCGCGCGCCATGTTCGAGGCGGTGCTCGACGCGCGCGGCAAGCGCACGGTGATCGTGGTCACCCATGCGCCTGCCCTCTTGCGCTCGACATGCACTGTCGTCCTGCAGGCAGGCCGGGTCGTCGACATAGGCAGCCACGATGATCTGGTCGGGCGCTGCGAGGTGTACCGCACGATCACCGAATCTGCGGCCAGCGACGTAGATGGTTGACGACACAAAAAAGCAGCTAGCATCGCGGCGATGAGCCAGATCTCGACGTCCGACAGCGCGTTCGCGTCGAGGTTGTTCGATCTACTGTCCACGCTCGAGACCACCGCGGTGATCGGCCTCGCCAAGAGCCGCGTGCGGGGCCTCGGCGAGCAGCTCGCGTTCGGCGCCACCGCGCTCGGCGCCAGCGAAGCGGTGGCAGCGCTGGAGACCAGCGCGACGACGCACCTCAATGTGCCGGTGGTCGCGACCTCGCAAGGTCATCGCGAGGTCAACCTCGAGGTCCCCCTCGAGGGCACACTGTTCTCCCACGTGCTCGGCGGCGGCGGCACCTATGCAGTGTCGCTCGAGCCTGACGACGAGCTACTCAAGCCGCTGATGCCAGTCTTGGAGACAAGCCCTACTGCCGCGCTGATCTTGCCGATTCGGCTCGGCGATCACACGGTGGGCGCAGTTGCCTTCTTGCGTTCGGATGCCGCGTTTCCTGACGAGAGCCTCGAGCTCGCCGAGCGATTTGCCAGTGTCGTGGGTCTGACTGTCGAAGCGTTCTTCACCGAACGTGTACTGTTCGAGCTGTTCGCCTCGTGTTTGCCAGAGCTGCTCGGCAAAGACGCCGCTACGTCGCTGCCACAAAAATTGCTCTCACATCTGCGCACCATGCGGGTCTTGCCTGAGTACAGAGCGCGCCTCGATCTGGCGCTTGCCATTGGCCGCCTCACCAGCCGAACCGCGCTCGAGGCGCGCCTCGCGAGCAGGGTGCTGGACGTGTTCGAGGGCTACATCCGCGCGCTCGAAGGAGGCAGCGATTGACCGGCGTTCGCGTCGCGATCGTCGACTCGGGGGTCGACGCGTCTCATCCTGCCTTCAAGAACGCGACCATTCGCGCTTTTGCTGTGCAGCCCAAAGGCCCGGGCCTGACGGTCGAGCCGAGCGACTACGGTGATGCCAGCGGCCACGGCACGGCCTGCGCCGGCATCGTGCATCGGCTGGCCCCCTTTGCCGAGATCATCAGCGTGCGCGCCCTCGGCCCTGACGGTCGCGGCTCGCGGGATGCGCTGGTGATGGCGCTGAGATTTTGCATCAAAGAGCGCTTCTCGATCGTCAACCTCAGCCTCGGCATCGATCTGCCCAAAGCCACCCCCGTGCGCCCGACCGACACCAAATCGATCCTCGATCTGTACGAGCTCTGCGACGAGGCCTTCGTCAATGGCGTGATCTTGGTGGCCGCCGGGCCCAATGTCGCCACTTTGCGCACCTATCCAGGCAAATCAAAGTCGCTCATCGGCGTTGGCCGGGGCGCCTTCGACAACCCCGAACGTCTCGAGTCCTCGCTCACGATCGAGCACGAGATCGTGGCTGCCGGCGTCGAGATCGTCGCGCCAGCAGCCGGGGGCGGCGAGCGCAAGTGGACAGGCACGAGCTTCGCCTGCCCCCACGTCGCAGGTCACGCGGCGCGCATCGTCGAACGAACAGGCAATGGCGATCCGTTGATAGTCCGGGCCGAGCTGCACGCTGCGGCGAGACGCTTTCAGGCCCACTCACAGCAGGAGCTATCCGCGTGAACCCCTTCGATTGCTTACCGAATGGCGCGCGCGTCCGCGCAACGCTCTCCAGCGGCAGCACCGCCGACGTGACGGCGGCCCTGACCGAGGCAGAAAGCGCACTCCCCGCTGGCCCGATTCCCAAAGCCGCGCTCGACTTCGCGCGCGCCTCCCTCGCTCTCCGCGAAGGCAAGCTGGACGAAGCCCAACGCGCCTTCGACAGCGCAGTGCTCATCTTCGAGGAGGCCGGCGACCTAGAGGCAGCAGAGCTCTCCAAGATCGAGGGTGCCGTCGCGCGAGCCCGGCGCGGCCGGCGTGAGGCTGCGCTCGAGGCGGAGATTTTGGTTTCGCCACTGGTCGGTGCGGGTTCCAGCGCCGAGGTGCAGGCCCGCGCAGCCGTCGCCAAGGGCACGGCGCTGCGTGTTCTGGGCGAGGCTGCACGTGCACAGACAGCGTTCGCCGAAGCCATTCTGCTGGCCGGCAAGCACGAAGACGTGCGCGCCCAGGCGCTCAATTCGCTCGGTACGCTGTGTGTCGTGCTGGGCGCGTTCGGCGCCGCCGAGACGCTGTGCGAGCACGCGGCCGAGCTCTGCCGCGCCAAGAAAGACGTGATCGGCGAGGCCATCGCAATGGGGCAGCTCGGGGCGGCTGCAGTAGGCCGCGGTGATCTGGCGGCAGCGCGAAAGTTCTTGTCGCGCCAAGAATGGCTCGCCTCCCGTGTCGGAGACGTGTTCGGCCGCACCCGCGCATTGGTGTGGCTGGCTGAGGTTGCCCTCGAGTCGGGCCGCGCCGACGACGCCGAAGCGCTGGCCAACAAAGCATTGGAGAGCGCCAGCTCCGTCACCCCGCCGCTGACGACGTTCGCCGCTTATGCTGATCGCGTGCTCGGCCGCGCTCGTTTGGTGATGGGCGACGCCAGCGGGCGCGCCGGCATCGAGCGCGCGCACGCTGCCTTTGCGGGGCAAAAGCTGCCCCTCGGCGAAGCGCTCAGCGCGCGCGATCTCGCGCTGTCGAGCCAGCCGATTGACCGCGAAGCGGCCCTGGCAGCGCTGTTTCAGCTGGGCAACCTCGGCCTGCCGGAGCGCGTCTCCGAAGCAATGGCAATGCTCGCCGCCGCCCCCGAGGTCGAGCTCGCGCTGGCAGCGCAGAGCCCGCGTAGGCTCGAGCCGCTGGAGGCCCGCCTGGTGTACGAGCGCCCAGACGCATTGGCGCTCGTGGCGGAGAGCCGCGCGGCGTCCCGCAAGAACGTCTCGCGCCTCAGTGTGCTCGCCCTGATGCAACCGGGCCTCGCATTCGCGCTGCTCGCGCTGCCCGACGGCGTTACGGCCTCTGCGTTGGCAGAAGACAGCACCCTGCATTGCGCAGCTGTCGGTGGCGGCCCCGGCATGCTCGCCGTTGCTTGGCCACTGTCGAGCCCAGTCGAAGCGGCGGCGGCCGATATCTTGCGTTTGCGGGCCCGTGCCCAGGGTTCGCTGCGCGGCGCTTTCGCGGTGGCTCCTGCGGCCCGTGTGCGCAGCGCCGGCTTCGGCGGCGGGCTGCCGCCCATTGTTGAAGGCTTTCGCATGACCGACCTCGCGTGCACGCTGGCTTCTACGGCCGAGGGGGCGTTCTCGGTCTTGGGCGGGGACGAGGCCGAGCCGCTGCGTGAGGCGCTGCGGGCGGCTGGGCTTACGTTGGCCGGGGCTTGAGCTGCACAGCGCGATCGTCCGCTCCAGGACGGACCATGGCCGTTGACCATGATGCCTTCATTGTGTGCAGACGATGCCCATCTCCAAGTTCAAGGCGACGTGTCTCGCGACGCTGGAGCCGTCCGGCGAACGGGACGGCCTCTTCGGGTGACACGGTTCGGAAAGCCGATCGCCGACATCGTTCCGTCCGCGCCCGATCCCATCGGCGAGGGCTGGCTCGGCGCGATGGCGGGCAGCGCGGAGATCGTCGGCGACATCACTGGCCCGAGCAGCGCGCTCGCGGAGTGGGACGGTCTCCGGTGAAGCTCCTCCTCGACACGCACATATGGCTGTCCAGAAATAACTTGCATAGCAATGGCGCCGAGACCGATGCGAGGCGGGCGCCTGAGGAGTGAGCAGCACAGGAATGCTCCGTGGATTGGGACGCGAGCGGCTTCAGCAATGATCTGTTCCTACAGCGGTTCGCGGCGCTGTATTTTCGCATCTCTGTTGGTGGCCAGGAGGTGACGCTATCGAACGGCTACTTGCTGCGCCTCTTGTGCAGCCCGCCGACTGATCGCGCGACGGTGCTGTTTCGCAGGAGCATTCTGGAAGAGCTGGTGGCAGCGCCCAACCTGCGCACTTCGCTCGAGGCGCTGTACCAGGACCTTTGCCGTCTGCGAGCGCTGCTCGAGAACACTGGCGGCGCGCGGCGCTTCGACATCAATCACCACCGTCTCGACACCCTCGCTGTCATCAAGCAGGTGTTCGATCGCTTGGCCAATGAATTCAGCGGCGCACGATCGGGTCTCGATCGACTCGCAGCGCTCGGCGCGGCGATTGTGGCCAGTGAGCCCTATCGCGCGCTCTCGGACATGTTGGCGCACGACGCGCAGCTGGCGACTCTGGCGTTGAAAGTGACGGTCGGCGCCGACGGTCGCATACGCGATTTCCGTGTTCTGTCGATCGACGAATCCCAGGAAAATCAGTTCGTCAATCCATTCTGGCGCCGTTGGCTGTCCAAGCTCGAGCTGTTCGTTCGAGGCTACAAATTCAGCCAAGAAGAGGTAATGGCGCGGCTGGTCGACTCCGTCTTCTCAGGTATCGAGCAGCACCTGGTGGTGCTTGTTCAGCTGCTCGGCGACATCGAGTTTCATCTGGGCGCGTTGGGCTTTCGCGACAGGGCGTCGGACGCCGGGCTACCGGTCTGTCTGCCGCAGCTGATCGACTTCGAGCAGCCTCGCGAGCTCGTCGGGCTGTTCAACCCGCTCTTGTTCTTGAGCGGCATGAAGCCAGTGCCCTGCGACTTGCGAGTCGAGCCGAGCACCTCGACCCTGCTCATCACAGGCCCCAACTCGGGCGGCAAAACGCGGCTCTTGCAGTCGATTGGGCTCTGCCAGGTGCTCGCTCAGTGTGGCCTGTTCATCCCCGCCAAGAGCGGCAATGTCGCAATGGTGTCGGGCATGGTCGCTTCTTTGATCGAAGGCTCCAAGGCCGACCAAGCAGAGGGCCGCCTCGGTATGGAGATGATGCGCATTCGCGAGCTGTTCGAGCGGCTGCCACCCAATGCAATGGTGCTGCTCGACGAGCTCTGCTCCGGCACCAACCCGGCCGAGGGGGAGCACATCGTGGAGCTCGTGTTGCGAATGTTGCACAGGCTGCGGCCACAAGCGTTCATCACGACCCATTTTCTCGCGTTTGCGCAGCGCCTGAGTCAAGCGCAGTCCGTCCCGGGGCTCGGCTTCATTCGCGTTGGGCTCGATGCCGACAAGCGCCCAACTTACCAACTCAGCCCCGGCGTCGCAGACAGCTCCTTGGCGGAGGCCACCGCCGAGCGACTTGGGGTCACTGGCGATCAGCTGCTCGGTCTGGTCGAGACCAACCTGAAGCGGTGGAAGCTTCAGCCAATCGGGAGCGACTGAGCCTTGCCCACCTTCTTGACCACACCAAAGATGTCGCCCGAGCTTGCCGCCCGCGTCAATGCGAGCGTCAGCGGCAAGGCGCGCGGCCAAAAGCGAAGCGTCGTGCGGGCGCTTTTGGGGCTCGCTGTGCTTGTAACTGTCGCGCTCGCCATTGGGTCGATCGCAGTCTCACGCACGCGCCAAAGCGACGCGCTCGAGTCCAGGCGCACGCGGCTCTTGGAGAGCTTCCGTGAGCGAAGCGCGAGCGTCGCCGAGCTCGATAGGCGCATGCTCGATCGCTCGATGGATCTGCTGCTCACGCTGAGCGCACCCTATGAAGGCGACTTGGTGTCGCCGAAGCTTCGAAACAAGGAGCAACTGGGCGCCACCCTGGCCCAGCCGACGATCTACCTGCGGGCGCCGATCGAAGGCTTCGACGACCTGCAGAGCCTCAGGGCGGCGTCTGAAGCCTCTTTCCCGATGCGTTCGTTTCATGTCTGAACAGCCCGCCCGCGAAGCGCACCGAGAAGTCGCTCTTGCAACGGGCTCGCAACGCCACCTCGGGTGGCGAGCACCTTCTGCCTGTCGCACACAACGAGCGCCTGCACGACGCCATCGTCGGGATGCAGTTCTTGAGCTCCGACTGGGAGACGCGCGTGCGCATGGCGGAAACGGAGCCGGAGCTCGCTCGCCTTCGCGCCACTCTCGAGCGCGCGCCCATCGACCAGACAGTGCGCGCGTCGAAGGCCAAGCTCTTGTTGGTGGCGGTCGATGAGCCGAAGGTAGGAAGTGGCCCCACCGAGCTCGACGGCGCGTGCCCTCACCACGTGCGCGTGTACTTGTTCGATGCCGAAACCTCCGCCACGCTCTTGCGGTTGCGCAAGTTCGTAGACCCGACTCCCCTCTCGGACGATGCGCGCATCCCGCACGCCGGCGGGATCAACGCTTGCGAGCTGGCGCTGGCCGTCCACGCCGAGATCGGCGCGAACTAGTGAATCTCGCGAGCCGATCGCGTGGTACCCTGAGACATGCGCATCGTTCCGCGCGACTTCGCTCACGCGCGCGCCTCGAAGGTCGCCTATTGGCGAAGCCTCACGGCAGCGGACCGCATTCGTCTCGCGGACGAGCTTCGGCGCCATTTGCTGGCGCTCCACCCTGATTGGCCGACCGACGCGCAGCGTGCCGTCGACGTCGAGTCCCACATCCGCCTCTCGGAGCGCCTGGAACGTGCCGCGACCTCCCGCAAGCGTTGAGCTGCTGACCGCGCTGAAGAAGGTACTCGGACCCAGACGTATCCGCTGGTACCTGTTTGGCGCTCAAGCTGCGGTTGTCTATGGCAGCGCGCGCGTGACGATGGACGTCGATGTCACGATCTCCGTCGCAACAGGGCGGGTTCGGCCGCTCGTCGACGCGCTGCTGAAGGGCGGCTTCGCCTCCCGCACCGACGATCTCGATGCCTTCTTCCAGCGGTCCCGAGTGATCCCGCTCTTCCACAAGAAGAACCGAATGCCGTTGGACTTGGTGGTCGCCCGCGATTCGCTGGAGGCCGTTTTTCTTGATCGCGCGAAGCAGACCGACATCGGTGGTGTGACAGTGCCGGTGATCTCGCCCGAAGATCTCGTCGTCGCCAAGTTGTTCGCCGGCCGCCCACGCGACCTCGAGGATGTGCGCGCTGTCCTCGGAGCGCTGCGCGACAGTCTGGACTTTCGCCACATGAGAAACCTGTTGGGACAACTTGACGAAGCCGAGGATCGGGCTGATTTGTTGCCAACGCTCGAACGCCTGGCCAACCTGGCAGACGAAGACGACTGACCGAGAACATGAGATTCATTGCAGCATTCTGTGTCGTGATTTTGCTGGGCTCGAGCGCGCATTCGGCAATGGCGGCGCCGTGCATCCCGTCCGGTACGGCCAATGCCGACTACCTTCGCTGCCGAGAAGAGGTCGCCATACGCACCAAGAACGCGCACGACAGGCTGCGTGAAGCCCAGTCGCTGCCGCCGAAAGAGGCAGATGCTGCCCATCTCGAGATTGGCCAGGCGCTGCTCGACGCCTGGAGCGACGGCTTCAGCGCCGCTTGCAAAGCCGGCGACAAGAAGTGGTGCGACAATAGCGAAGAGGACTTGTACAGCGCGGCGTTGGCCTTTCGCCTCGCAGGCGCCCGCGACAAAGCCGCCGCAGCGCGGGCAATGTTGCTCGACCCGCAAAATGGGCTCAGCACCACCCGCATGGCAGCGCTGGCCACCTACGATGCCGGCAAAGAGGCGCTGCGGTTCTTCGAATTCGAGACTGCGGCGAGCGCGTTCGAGACGTTCGCCAAGAAGCTGCCCAAGGCGAGCGAAGCCCGCGACGCACTCGACCAAGCCTTCGTGTTGCGGCTGGCGCTGGCTGACCGTGCCGCCGCCGAAAAGATCCTCGATACGATCGAACGGCTCGGGCTCGAAAGCGAAAAAGGCCGGCTCTCGTTATTCGTCTTCGCGTTGGCCGATGGCCTCGCCGGCGCAGAGCAATGGGCAGAGGTCGAGGCGCTGCTCACGAAACGAGGCGCTCTCGTGAGCAAGGCCGACGAAGAGCTGCGCTTGCAGGTGAATGCCTTGCGTGGTCGCGCTTTTGCGAGCCAGAACAAGGCGCGTGAAGCCGACGCCGCCTACAGCCAAGTCGCCAAGTACCCGATCGAAAAGCTCGTCCAGAAGCTGGCCGACGAACCATTCGCGGCCCGGGCGGTCGGCGCGTCGCTCGAGGCCATTGGCGAGGCGAAGATCCATCAGGCTGGCAGGCTGCAAGCCGAGTTTCTCAAGCTCTCGCTGAAGCGTGGCGACAAGCGCTCGTTGTCCAAGAAGCAAGAGTCCCTCGATGCGGCCGAAAAGGCCTATCTAGCCGTCCTGCAATTGCAACCACTGCCGCCGCCGCGCGCAACCGTGGCCGCCGCTGGCAAGATCGCCCGCATGCACTCGCAGCTATGGGCTCAGGCACACCTCGCACTCGGAAGCGACGCCGCCGAGCCGTTCTTGGCGCGCGCGAAGGCGGCGCAGCTCATGTGCATCAATCTCGGCGCGAAGTACCAAGTAGAGGACGCAGGTACGATCGCCTGCGCGGCCTGGCTCGCCCGCCATTACCCCAAAGAGCACCCCGCCATGGTCGAGCCATTGCCGGCCTTCAAAGCCAATGGCGTCGGGCTCACACCGCCAGCACCGCTCGATGAGAACGGCGCGGCCGTGGTCACGGCCCAGCACGGTGACCGGTCACCGCCGGCGCCTTGAGAGGCTCAGCGGCCCGCGAGCTTCGTGAGCATCGGCAGCGAGCCTGCCGAGCAGGCGCAGCAGCTCGCCGAGCTCATCGGTGGACGCGAGACCCAGCGGACCGAGGGCGTCCACGCAGGCGAGCACGAAGGCTCGTCTACAAGGTCGTCGCTGACCAGACGGGCAGCTGGTCGCAGGCCTCGACCCCTCTTACGACGGCTCGCTGTACGGTGACCGCTCAGCGACACCGGGATGGCGTCGCCGGCCGCGCCGGCCACGATCGTCGGCGATGGGGCGGAAGATCGAGAGCGAGCGCGAAGCACGTCGGTACCTGAGAGCTGCGAAGGCCGCGGGCCAGGCGGTTGGAGCGTGGGCACGC
>Ga0163144_10000446_pt1 | contig 95653 bp, 74 predicted proteins | sample OliLak19BULKMAT1_FD_123175 | JGI IMG/M metagenome (GOLD analysis project Ga0163144, IMG submission 123175) | Freshwater microbial mat bacterial communities from Lake Vanda, McMurdo Dry Valleys, Antarctica - Oligotrophic Lake LV.19.BULKMAT1 | ecosystem: Environmental > Aquatic > Freshwater >...
ACGACGAATGATACCGACATCCCCTAGAGACGCCAGGTATGGCGTCGCTACGACGAATGATACCGACATCCCCTAGAGACGCCAGGTATGGCGTCGCTACGACAAATGATACCGACATCCCCTAGAGACGCCAGGTATGGCGTCGCTACGACGAATGATACCGACATTCCCTAGAGACGCCAGGTATGGCGTCGCTACGACAAATGATACCGACATCCCCTAGAGACGCCAGGTATGGCGTCGCTACGACAAATGATACCGACATCCCCTAGAGACGCCAGGTATGGCGTCTCTACCAGCGTACATTCACCTGGACACCCCATGCCCACCCCCACCGCCCTGCCCGATTTCCTCGCCGACCTCCGGCGCGTCGTCAACGGCGCGCTGCGCGACGACACCTACAGCAAGATCCTGTACAGCACCGACGCCAGCATCTACCAGGCGATGCCGTACGGGGTGCTCATCCCGGAATCGTTCGAACACGTCCACGCGGCCGTCGAGCTGGCGCATCGGTACGAGATCCCCATCCTGCCCCGGACAAGCGGCAGCAGCCTCGCCGGCCAGGCCGTCAACGAGGCGCTGGTGATCGACATGTCGCGCCACCTGAATCGGGTGCTGGAGGTGAACACGGACGAGCACTGGGTGCGCTTGCAGCCGGGGATCGTGCTGGACGAACTCAACCTCCACCTCAAGCCGATGGGGCTCCAGTTCGGGCCGGACCCGGCCAGCAGTAACCGGGCGGCCATGGGGGGGATCGTGTCCAACAACTCGACCGGCAGCCACTCGATCATGTACGGGATGACGGCCGACCACGTGATGGAGATGGATGTCTTCCTGAGCGACGGAACTTCGGCCTACCTGGAGCCGCTGAGCGCCGCCGGCCTGGAAGAGCGTAAGCGCCGCGCCGGCCTGGAGGGCGCCATCTACCGGCAGGTGTCCGACCTCGTGTCCGACCCCTCGAACAAGGGCGTCATCGAAGCCGGCACCCCGCGCCACTGGCGGCGATGCGGCGGGTATAATCTGGAGCGGCTGATCGACTCCACCTGCACGTATAAATGGCCCCGCGACAACCGGTTCAACCTGGCCCAGATGGTGTGCGGCGCGGAAGGGACGTTTGCGGTGATGAAGGAGATAAAACTCAACCTCGTCCCGCTCCCTAAAAAAACCGCCCTGGCCATCGTCCACTACAACAGCCTTTTCGAGGCGCTGCAGTCCGTACCGGTGCTGCTGGAGGTGAACCCGTCGGCCGTCGAGTTGCTCGACAACCTCGGCCTCACGATGTGCCGCGATGTGCCGTCCTACGCCCGCCTGCTCGACAGCTTCATCGAGGGCACGCCCAACTGCGTGCTCATCATGGAGTTCTGTGGGGAATCGGACGCGGAGTTGGCCGGCAAGATGGACGAGCTGAAGGCGCACGTCGCCCGACGGAAGATCGGGGTGACGGCCATCGTGCCGGCGCTCGACGCGCCGCGCCAGGCCAATGTGTGGACGGTGCGAAAGGTCGGCCTCGGCCTCATGATGAGCGTCAAGGGAGATTACAAGCCGATCCCGTTTATCGAGGACGCGGCGGTGCCCGTCGAGTACCTCGCCGAATACGTCACCAAAATCGAGAACTACTGCAACGACATCGGGACCAACGTAGCCTACTATGCTCACGCCAGCGTCGGGTGCATCCATATCCGCCCGATCATCAACACCAAACTCGCCGGCGAAGTAGCCAAACTGCCCGATATCGCCACCTTTTCGGTGGACCTCCTCAAGGGCTACGGCGGCTCCCTCTCCAGCGAACACGGCGACGGACGCGTCCGCAGCTGGCTCAACGAACGCTTCTTTGGAACCGATCTCTACCGCCTCTACCAACAGGCCAAACAGATCTTCGACCCCAAAAACCTGCTCAACCCGGGCAACGTCGTCAACGCCCCGTCGATCACGCAGGACCTGCGGTATGGCGCGGACTACCAGACGCTGCCGATCCGCGAGCACATCGACTTCAGCTCGGACCATGGATTCGTTCGCGCGGTCGAGATGTGCAACGGCGCCGGCATCTGCCGCAAACGCACCACGGGTACGATGTGCCCGAGTTTTATGGTCACCCGCGAGGAAGAACACAGCACCCGCGGCCGCGCCAATGCGTTACGCAACGCGCTCTCCGGCCGGCTGCCCCACGAGGAGCTTACCAGCAAGCGTATGTACGAGGTGATGGACCTCTGCATCGAGTGCAAGGCCTGTAAGGCCGAATGCCCGTCCTCGGTGGATATGGCGAAGATCAAGTTCGAATTCCTCGCCCAGTATTATAAAGCGAACGGCACGCCACTTCGCGCGCGGCTCTTTGGCCAGATCCCGGCGCTGAGCCGGCTCTCCAGCGGGTGGCGCGCCCCCTTCGCCAACCTGGGCTCCCGCCTGGGCCCCATGAAATGGTCGATGGAAAAGCTGCTGGGCATCAGCCAGAAACGCACACTGCCGGCCTTCGCCCGGCAACCGTTTACGGCCTGGTTCAAACGGCACAAGGCGCCAGCGCCGGCGACGCGTGGCACGGTGGTGCTGTTCAACGACACCTTCAACACCTACAACAGCCCCGAAGTGGCCATTGCCGCCACCGAGGTCCTCGAAGCCGCCGGCTACGAAGTCGTCTTGCCGGGCCACCGCTGTTGCGGCCGGCCGATGATTTCGAAAGGGCTGGTGGATGAAGCCCGCGCCGCCGCCCGTGAAACCGTAGACTTCCTGGCGCCCTTCGCCGAACGCGGTCTGCCGATCGTCGGCCTCGAACCCAGCTGCCTGCTCTCGTTGAAAGACGAGTACCTCTCGCTGCTCCCCGGAGACACAAAAGCGCGCGCCGTGGCAGACCATGCGATGTTATTCGAGGTATTTATCGCCCGCGAAGCCGCCGCCGGCCACCTGGACGGCGTCTTCTCCACCGATCCGCGCAAGACCCTGCTGCATGGCCACTGTCACCAGAAGTCGCTCGTCGGCACCGAACCCAGCAAAAAAGCCCTGGCCGTCGCCGGCTGCTCGGTCGATGAAGTGGACTCGGGCTGCTGCGGCATGGCCGGCTCGTTCGGCTACGAAGCCGAGCATTACGACCTCTCGATGCAGATGGCCGAACGGCGCCTCCTCCCCGCTGTCCGCGCCGCCAGCCCGGATACCGTCATCGTGGCCGCCGGCTTCAGCTGCCGGCACCAGATCAAAGACGGATCAGGCCGCGAAGCCCTCCATCCGGCGCAGGTGCTGCGAAACGCGCTGGAAAAGGCAAAATGAAAAAGGCAAAAGGCAAAACGGTGTATTCTTTCGCCTAGTCGCCATCCTTCATGACCGTGTGCGAAGCACGCTCACTTATGGCAGCCGCTCCAGCATCCGTCGGGCGATGACGCGGTTGCGGATGTCCTGCGTCGTGGAGGCCGGCAGGTCGAGCGAGGCGCGGAAGGCCTCGCCGGCGCGTTTCTGGTCGCCCATGCCCATATACGTCACGCCCAGCTCGTAGTACGCGAACGCAAAATCGGGGCGCAGCTCGATGGCTCGCAGCAGGGCGCGGACGGCTTCCTCCTTCGTGCCCGATGGGACGGCGCCAAATAATGCCCGGGCAAAGGTGCGCTCGATCCAGCTCAGATCGGCCACCTCGCGCTGGAAGATCCCGTAGCTGACCTGGATATCGGGATCGTTTTCGTCCAGCTCGAGACCACGCTGGCAATACCGTTCGATGTGACGCCCGGTCTCGACCTTCTCTTTGCCACCGCGGAACAGCGCCAGCTTGCCGCGAGTCCGGATGAGGTGAAAATAGGTCTCGGCGCTGTCCGGATAGAGCCGCTCCAGAGCGTCGGCATACCCCATGGCCTCTTCGTACAACGACGCGGCGCGATCCATCTCCCCGTCCGCTTCCAGGTCCATCCCGAAATCCACGGTCGTCCGCGCTAGCCGCGCCAGCACATCAAACGACTCCGCGGCGACTTCGTACGCGGATACGAAAAGGGTATGCGCCTCATCGTTCTGGTACTGGGCATAAAGCGCGTCGCCGCGTTCGAGCAGCTGGTCGAGCGACGCCGGCCCGCTCTGCGCGGCCGTCGAACCGACGCCGGCGAGCATCATCATACCGGATAACATGCCAATACGCCAGGCGCGTACCAGAACGGTAGCAGTCGGAGACATACGTGCAACAGTGTCGTAATTCCTTAAGTCCATCCAGCAGACGTAGGCAGCACCCTACTTTGTTGCGCAGTACGTCACAATCTGTAAAAAGGTAACAACGAGAGAAAGCCCCGGCCTGTTGCGTGCCGGGGCTTTCGGACACGATACGCACTGTCCCTGTTGCGTATCGCGGGTGGGGTTTCATGTTGATGGATAGGCAAGAAACAAAGCGGGTGCCGGCATTACCACCGTCATCTAAAACGTTAAAAATGCTGTTTTTGGGGCCATGATGCGGGATTCAGGAGTCAGCCGTTGTGCAAAACATCGACACCTGCCGCAGGCGAAGCAGTATCCCCCGATCACAAAAAAGGGCTCGACGCCGAAGCGCCGAGCCCTGAATCGGGGCGACCTGTCGCGCAGAGTCGATCGGTTACTTAATCAACACCATCCGTCCATTCGACACCGTGATGTCGTTCCCGACGGCGGCCTTCACCTGGTAGACGTACATCCCGGAGGCGAGCTCGGAGGCATCGATCCGGATCGCCTGATTGGCGCCGGGCGCAAACGCCTGTGCCGGCACGTGCATCACCTGGCGCCCGAGCACGTCGTGGATCGTGACGTCGACCATCGCCTGGGCGGGAAGGTCGAAGATAACCGTGGTCGTCGGGTTAAACGGGTTCGGGAAGTTGCCCTGGAGGCGGAAGGCCTCCGGCAGCGCGCCCGGTTCGTCCGTGCTTGTCACCTCGCCGCGGGTAAGGATCACGGAGGCGGCAGGCCCGGTCACGCGGAAGTTGCCGTCCGTCGCGATGGCGCGGTGATAGAGGGTAGTAGACTGGTCGAGTTCCACGCCGGCGTCCAGCAGCAGGGTGTTCACATCGCCAAAGGTCGAGGCAAACACGGGCGCCTCGGTAGCGGCCTGGACAAGCAGCGTCTCGAATGCTTCATCCACAGCCAGCTGCCAGGTGTAGAACACCGGGTTGGCGTTGCGGTCGCCGCCGTTCCAGGCCGGCTCAAACGGCGTGTCGGGGTCGCCCACGACCACCACCGTCGCGCCATCGGCCGGCGCCGTGATCACGGGGTTATTCGGAGCCACGTTGCCGCTGGGCACCAGCTGGCCGCGCAGTTCGCCCGGGGCGTGGTCGCGGCTGTGGACGTTGACATAGTATAGACCATCCAGCAGGGCCAATTTCTGTTCGGACGTGATGGACAACACGTTCTCGGCGGCCGGGAAGGTGCCGCTGAGGCTGTCGTCCGCGAGCGCCGAGGTGAGGACGAAGTCCACACTGCCGTTGGCATTAGCCGCCCCGGCATGCAGGTGCGCGCCCCCGGCGATGCCGACATTCAGCGCCGAACTGAGGTCCTTGAACGAGCCCGAGACGATCAGGCTCGTATCACCCAGCACGGCCAACACGGCGCCAGAGGCATTGCTATGGTCCGCAACCGATTGGCTGCCGCCATGGTGGGCGTGCGCCTTGCCCGGGGTGGAGGAGACCTGGTTATCGAACGCCAGATTCGCCTCGAACGGCCGGTAGCTGAGCGGGTGGATCTGCCCGCGCAGTTCGCCCGACGGCAGCGTATCCGTATGGACGTTGACGTAGTTGACGAGGGTGAGCAGGTTGGTCCGCACCTCCTCGGTGATGTCGAACACGTTGTCCGCCGCCGCGAAGGTGCCGTTCAGATCGTCCGGCGTCCGGGTAGCCGTCAGACCAATGGCGATGCTGCCGTTGGTGCCCAGGCCGCCGTCGTGGATGTGGGCGCCGCCGGCTACGTTTTCGTTGAAGCCGGAGGTCAGCCCGTTAAACGCGCCCGTGACGGTGAGTTTAGACCCGCTGATCTCCAGCATCGCGCCGCCGGTGGCCTGCGAGGTATTGGGCGATGACTGCGCACGACCCGAAAGCACGGCGCGGAGGGGGACCGACCACGCCGGGATTACCTGACCACGCAGCTCGCCGGAGGCCTGGTACTGGGTGTGGATGTTCACGTAGTGGCCGCGCGCGAAGAGCGCGTCGATCGCCGAATCGTCCACTTCGAAAATATTAGACGCGGCTTCAAACACCCCGCTCAGTTCATCCGTCGCCCGGACAGAGGCGAGGCCATAGGCGATACTGCCCGACTGGCCGGCTAGGCCGCCGTGCAAGTGGGCGCCGCCGGCGACGTTCGGGTTGAAGGCGCCGCGCAATTCGCTGAAGCTGCCGTGTACGTGCAGGGAGCCGTCGTTTAGCTCCGCGATCACCGATCCTTTTCCCGCGCTGGCGTTGGCCGCCTCCGCGCTCGCCCCACTGAGGGCAGCGAGGAACGGCGTGCTGCCGGCGTCGATCATCTGACCGCGCAGCTCGCCGGAGGGCAGGTCGACCGTGTGGATGTTGGTGTAGATACCGCGGAGCCGGATCGCTTCAGCTTGCTCGGGTGCGATCTCGAACGTGTTGTCGGCCGCGGCGAACGTCACGCTGCGGTTGTCGTCGCCTATGGTAGCGACCAGACCCACCTCGATGCTCCCGTTCTGGCCGGCCATGCCGGCATGCAGGTGGGCGCCACCCGCGACGTTCGGGTTGAAGTCGCTCGCCAGACCCGACAACGCGCCGCTCACGGTGAGCGTCGTGCCCTCAAGCTCGGCGACGATCATACCGCGCCCGAGGGAGGTATTTCCTGGCATCTGACCGCTGCCGGAGAGCACGGATTTAAACGTCTCGGCCGCGGCGGAGACCATCTGGCCACGCAGTTCGCCACCGGGATTTCCCAGCGTGTGGATATTCATGTACAGGGCGCGGGCCGAGAGGCTCGCCACCTGCTCCGGCGTCAGGGCGAATGTGTTGTTCGCCGCTTCAAACTGGCCACCGCGGTTGTCGCCATCGAGCGTAACGGTGAGACCAATCGCGATGCCGCCTCCCTGGCCGGCCAGGCCGTTGTGGAGGTGCGCGCCGCCGGCGACCGCCACGTTAAAGTCGGTCTCGAGACCGCTGAAGGTACCGGAGACCGTCAGCGTGGTATCCTCCAGAATGGCGTCGATGACGCCGGTCCCACGGCTCAGGACCCCGGGGCTCTGGCTTCCACCCGAAAGCATGGCGCGGTACAAGGTCGCGTTGGCGGCGCCGGGCGTTGGCGCCGATACGCGCCAGTTGCCGACAAAATCATCGCCCGTGGGAACGTACGACAGGCTTTGGCCAGACGCTGGAGCAGCGACAAACGTGCCGGCTGTCCATTCGCTGGCGCCGACGGCGACGCTCTCCCGAAAATGGCCACCCGTGCCCCATTGCAGGTAGTCGACCATGCTATCGGAGTTGCTGAAGTCGCTGTTCGTATACAGGCCCACCTCGCCGTTCCCGTCGGGCGTGCCGTCGCCCATGGCATCGTCCAGACGTTCCCAGGCCACGACAAGAAAACCGCCAGCCGGAATCGTCGTTGACCCCGATAGCGCCGTCAGCGAAGAGAGAGCCGGGTACGCCGGAAAATTACAGAGTACATAACTGGACACATCGGCTTCGGCAGGGCCGGCATTGTACAGCTCCACCCATTTCGGCTGCTCGCCGAAATCGACACCATCAAACCCAATTTCGTTGATGATGACCTGTGCATGTGCGTCGCGCAGAGCGGGGGACAGCGCGAACAGGATAGCGATAAGCCAGAGTCGTAGCGTTCTTGTCATAACATCCTCTTCGTGATTGACGTTGCTCGATTACGCCCTCCATGGGATACGACTGGCTGAGGGGCTCGAACGATGGGTTTCCAGGGAGAAGTACGTGAACCTGGCGGAATGACTACACGGCAGGCAATCACATATCCAACCGCAACGACAACACCACCTGCCGGCCCGGGAGAACCCGCGGCACCCGGTCGAACACATCGCCGTTTTGTTCGATGCTGTAATCATACACGTTCTGGCGGTCGTACAGATTGAGAACGGTAGCGCGGAACCGCACCCAGGTCGGCCCGACGCGTTGTTCGTAGGTGAGGCCTATGTCGAAGGTCAGGTACGCCGGTACTCCCTCATCTCCCGGAGCGTTAAGGTCGATCGCGCCGGTCACGGGCGGCGCCGAGCCGGCGGCCAGGAAGTCGTAATACGTACGCCGCAACGCCCAGCGCCGGCCCCACGACCCCTGGCCGGCGACGGTAGCCGAGAGGTAACTCAGGAGCGGCAACCGCGCCTCGGCCACCACGCGATGGGGTTCGTTCCAGGGCACAGGCACAAAGGCCTCTCCGAAACGACCCGGATACCGCCGGACGGCATGGCTGTAGGAATATCCCACCGAAAAATCACCCCAGTCGGCATCGCGCTGTACACTCAGACTGCCCCCGGCGGATCGCCCCGCCATCGGACTGATAAAAGCCGACTGATCGGTCAGGCCTACGATCTCGGTAGTACCATTACGCCTCAGTTCCTGGAGGATACGGACGTAATCGATGTCCACCAGCCGGGGCTGCAGCTTCAGGTACGATTCAAGCCGCACGCTCCAACCCGTGGCTGGCATGAGCAGCAGGTCGCCGACGAGATGCGCCACCCGCGGCGGCGCCATCGAAGCGTCCACCGGCAGCCAGAACCGGATCGAGGGGACGACGGCCGTCGCGCCGGTGCTCGTCAACTCAAATTGATTGGTGAATTGCCGGTAGAGCCCGCCGGAAAACCGCAGGGCGTAATCGCCGAGAACTCCTCCCTGCCGGTCGTAGCGGAGGGCGAGGCGGGGTTCGCCGTAGAGCGTCTGGCGGGCCGGCAGGTAGGTCGTCCGCAGGCCGGCCTCGAGTACCAGCCCCAAGCCCAGCGACGTGGTGGATTTTATAAACCCGGCCAGCAGCCAGGCGTTACGCTCGTACTGGAATGGACGAAGGAAGGCGTTGCGCAACAGAAACCAGCTTTCCGTGCGGGATCCCTCGATGCCAAGGTCGAGCTGCCGCGACGGGGAGAAGCTGTGAGAGACCTGTCCGACTAGCGCATACTCGTTCACCTGGTTGCCTTCCGACGAGCCGGGTGCATCGGCGATGCGGGCGCTGAGCGAGTCCAGGCCGGCGAACTGACGCGTCAAGTCCTGATCGGCCACAACGGCCGTATGGAGTGCTTGATACCCGTATCGGGAATCGTGCCAGCTCCCACGCGCCTGCACGGACGCCACCGACCGCGCACCGAGGATCCAACTGTGGCGCACCTGCGCCGCCCAGTTCGTCCAGTCGTAGTCGTCCCGAGTATACATCAACTCTTGCTGATCCTGGCCGTTGGCGTTGATGCCTTGCATCACGGAGCGGATGCCGTTCGTGGCCCGATACACCGACGCGTTGAGCACCCGGAACGGTCCGAAGTGAAAGCGGAGCGCGGCGTGGGCGTCAGAGAAGTTGACGACGGGGTCGTTTCGGTACCAGCGAAGCGAGGTCGTGTTGACGGTCTGACCGGTCCATCGTGAGGACAGGAGCGGATCCGGGCTGTGCCAGTTGCTGAGCAGGCTGCGCAGGCTGGGGTCCTGGTACACCTCCCAGGCGCTGGTTCGGACCGTAGCCATATAGCTGCCAGAACGATCCCCCGTAAAACGGATGCGGCCCTTCACTTTGGCGTTGGCACTCAGCGGGTCGGCGGTGATCGTGCCGCTGTGTGCGCCGGCTACATCGACATCGTGCTCCACCAGCACCAGGCCTGAGAGATGGCTGCCGTACTCGGCGCCGAAGCCGGCCTTCTGCACGCGAAGCCGCTCGATCGACAGCGGACTGAAAGCGCTGAGATGGCGCCCCAGGCTGACGGGGTCCCGGACGGGCACGCCGTCCAACAAGGTAAGATGTTCGCCGCTGGCCCCGCCCTGGATGTGGATATCCGCCAGCGGTTGTTGAACGGTCACGCCGGTCACGAAGCCGGCGCCACGCGCGACATCGGGCGTTCCAAGCGAACCAATGGCCTCCAGATCGGCCGCCCCCCGCTCGCCCCTACCAAGCCGCTCGGACGGGAGACGCTGTTCGATGCCGGTCACCACGATGGGGTCCATCGCGATTTCCCTCGGGCGTAGCCGGATCTGCATCCGGCTCGACAGGCCTGGCCGCACCCAGATGCTGTCCACCCGTGTTTCGTACCCCATATAGGTCACGATCACCCGGTGCTTCCCCGACACCAACTGCGAAAAGCCAAAAAGTCCATCCTCATTCGTCGTCGTGCCCGCCGCCGCATCGGCCAGCAACACGTTGGCGAATGGCAGCGGACGGCCCGATACTTCATCGACGATGCTGCCGGCCAGGTTACCACGCGCGGCCGGCTGCCGGAGGGCCTCGATCAACACGTAGGTACCCGAAGACGACCGCACGAAATCGACGCCCGTGGCGTTCAGTACGCAGCGCAACAGGGCCTCTAGTTCCAGCGCGCGCGCCGCGCAATACGCCGTCTGCCCCCCCACCAGGCTCTCCGAATACACCAGATCGATCCCCGTGCGCGCGGCTACATCTTCAAGCGCTTGGTCCAGGGCCACACCCTGTAGCACGAGGGTATACCGAACCGGCGCCGCCTCCTGGGCGGCGAGCGGTCGCTGGACGGCGATCCCCGACAGGCCGATCACCGCCAGGCTCACGAGGGCCAGACGGATCGTGTTTACCATGTGCATTGTGGACGGACGCCGTGGCTACCAGGCCGGCGACGTTCCGGCTTCGTATACCGTGTACCCCTGACTGGATTTCCGGAACCGGCAATCCAGCGCCAGGCACACGTCGGTGAGAATGCTCTCAGGCGTTGCGTCGCGGGCGATGAGGACGGTCATGCGTTGCGACAGGAGATCGGCCGGCTCTACGTCCACGTGGGTGTCAAACCGACGTTCGAGCTCGGCGAGGACGATGCCCATCGGCTCGGCGATGAACACAAAGCCGCGACGCCTCCAGGACATCACGTGGTCCAGCGTGGCCATATCCTGCGCGCCCCCTCCATCGTCCGAAATCCCGATCCGGGCCATGTCGCCGGCCTCCTCGAGCAGTACGGCTTCGTCGGTCGATGCTCGTCCTCGTACCTGAACCCGACCTGTCGCAAGCGTGACGCGGGTCTCAAACGGCGCGTGATCACCCCGCGCCCAGACATTAAACGTCGTACCCACCACCTGCGTCTCGGCGTTCTCCGTCAGGATCACAAACGGGCGTCCCGAGGGCATCACCTCAAAGAAGGCCTCGCCCTCCAGTTCGACCCGGCGCTGCGCGGCGGGGAAAAACGGCGCTACCGCAAACCCACGCTGATACCGAAGCGTGGTGCCGCTATTGAGTTCGACCCGGGACCCATCGGGCAGATCGACGGTCGCTACGTCGCCGGCCGGGACGTACACGCGAACGGGCATGCGCCAGAACAGCGCTCCAACGACGAGCAACAGGGTCACGCCAGCCACCGTCGGCAGCCAGCGAAGCCGCCACGAAGCTCGCCGGCCGCGGCGCAGAGCCACCCGGTCTGGACTTCCCGACGAGCCCCCGGAAGCCGCCGTCAGGCGAGCTTCGACGTCCGCCCACGCCGCATCGTCGTCCGGCGCGGCCACAAGCGAGGGCTCGATACCGCCGGTCAAGGCCCAGATGCGCTCGATCCCCGGGCGTGCCGAAGGCGGAATGCCGGCGGCTTCTCTCCAGACGTCCTCGGGAATCGGCGATGGATTTTCCGTACTCATGACGCTAAAAATGAGGGTTCATACGCTTGAACGCGTAGATGCAGGTGCTCCAGGGCCCGCATAATATGATTGTTCACCGTACGCGGCGATACCCCCATCACGTCCGCCACCTCGCGGTGACTCATGCCGTGGTACCGGCTCAGGCTAATGGCCTCGCGCTGCCGATCCGGCAGCTCCTCGATCCATGCCTGAAGCCGTAATTTAAGGGCATCCGCATCGATGTGCGCGCTCGGCCATTCCCGCGTCGAGATAAACGCGGAGGATTCCTCCTTGATGATCGCGTGCTTCTGCCGGTGCACCCGCTCGTCGCGGAGGTACCGATACGCCCGGTTCCGAGCCATCGTGTACACATACGCCTTCAGCGAACGCGCCGGGTCCAGCGTGGCACGCAACCCCCACAGCGAGACGAATACGTCCTGCACCAGATCGTGGGCAATCGCATCGTCCGCCACGATCGACCGGACATACCGAAGCAAGCCGCCCCTGAGCAGGCGAAAAGCCGCCTCATAAGCGCTTCGATCCGAGGCCTGCAGCCTCCTGCAGAGATCCGTTTCGGTCTGATTTGATAGCATTGTGGGTGGCGCCACGCGGTTACCGCGGCCGGGAGCTTACCGATCCGCTAGGTGAGATGTTCTCGAAGCAAGACGGATGACCAGTGTGGTTGCAAGTTGGCAGGTTGCAGGTTGGCAGGTTCCAGGTTACAGATTCACGACCTGCCAACCTGCCAACCTGCAACCTGCAACCTGCCAACCTGCCAACCCTTCAGATCCTGTACGACAGCATCAGCAGCAGCAGGTTCGCGTCGAAGTATTTCTCGGGGTCGTTCGAGTTGCGGAATTCGTATTCGTAGCCAAGCGTCAGGTTCAGGCTGCGGGCGATACGCTGGTTGAGTTCGACCTCCATGCTCCACTGCTGGTCCTGGCGCCGGTAATCCACGTCGTCCAGTTCCACCAGCTCCTCATCATACAATTTGCTGCGGTATTTCGCCTGCAGTTGGAACTGGGTGCCGCGCCGGCTGATCGGGGTCCGGTACTCGGCGCTGTAGGTCCAGCGCGAGTACCCTTCCACCGGCAGCTCTTCCATATTGCGCTCGTAGCGCGCCTCGAACGCGACGCGCTCCCCGTCGTCCATGCGGCGCTGGAAAATCAGGCCGGCGTTGGGTTTGAAGGCATTATCCTGCGGACTTTCGGGGAATCGTTTGAGGCGGTACGTCCCATACAGGATGACGCGATGCTCCCGGGTCAGGCGATACTCTATCTCCTGCACGATTTGAAACTGATTGGACAGGTCCCGATCCTCCGACGACCCCTTGAGCGACGCCTCGGCGATTGTCATCAGATGCAACTTGTCGGACAGCTCCGGCGCGAACGCGAGGCTGAATAGATTGCTCACGCGATCCCAGCGCTGAGTGTTGCTGTAGGCGTGCCGCGCCACGACATAGTCGAATGTAAACAGCGGGTCGTCCAGCCGGCTCACCAGGCGCACACGCAGCGAGGGAACGTAGCCGTACGAGCGGGTGTCGTCCTCGTTGTGGTCGATGTTGGAGTCGTAGACGTTGCTGAACTGGACGTCCGCCTGCACGAGTTTGTGCAGCGGTGCCCGACGCAGCGGCTCGTCGGAATCCTGCTCATTGCGTTCAACAATGGCCTCCGTGGTCTCCTCGGGGACCTCCTGAGCCGGCGTGGACTCGGCTGCCGGTGCGGCGTTCGCTACGCGAACAGGGACCGCCATCGCTTCATCGGTCACCGCCCGCATTCCTTCTTTCACACCCATCACCCAGGCGTCCTCCACCAGCTGCACCAGCTCGTCCCGCTCCTTTCCGGCGTCCGCGAACGACGCATATTCGCCATGCACCACCCGATACATCCCCCCTTCCCGCTCGGATCGCAGGACATGGCTGGAAACGCCCCGGCGCTCAAAAAGCTGGCGAACATCGCGGGATTCCTGGACATCAGACGAAGCAAATAATACCCAGGTGAACCGGCCGGCTCTCGGGGGCTGATCGTCTGGCATATACACCGAAGCCGTTGCCCCCTGAAGGGCCAGTGCCTCGCGCGGTTGCGCGCCTGTAGTGGCCGCAAAACCGGTCGCCACGGCGACAAGCAAGTAAAAGCGCAGCAGGGGACGATGGGTACTCATCACGTAGGTATTCATGACTGTGATAGGGCTACAAGCGGTGGGGCATCCGCAACCCGGGATACCCCCAGGCGTGCTTCGCATAGATCGAGCAGCGTGTGGGTATACCGCCGACGCTCGGGGAACAGGGTACTGATGTGCATGTGGCGCACGAGCGCGAGGGTGGTGTAGCGTTCGACTGATTGGCATCTCGCTCCGGCCGACTCTTCCAGGAACGTATCCAGAAACGCCGAGACGCGGGATTCATACCGGCCGGCATCGTCGGCCTCGCGCAATCCCTGCTCCATCAGATGGGCAATGAAGTTGCCAGCGTCAAGCGCGGGATCACCCATCGCGTACAGATCCAGGTCGAGCAGCACCGTGTGATCGCCATCGATCAATACGTTGTCCGCGTAGAAATCGCGATGGATCGGCCGCAGAGGCTGCGTCGGCAGGGCCGCGACCTGCTGCCGGCAGGCGGCGAGCACGGCCCCGAGCCGCGGCGCCCAGTCGGGCCGCTCGTTCATCAACAGAGCCAGGCTCCCGTCCAGGATGCGCAGCTCATCGGCCACGCTGTGCCAGCGATCGGTCTCCGGACCCCTCGCGTGCAGCCGGACCAGCGCGGCGGCGATGCGCCGGGCGACATCGGCGCCGTCGGGGTCCGTCAGCCGCTCGGCGGCCGACACGCCGGCTTCTTTTTTCTGAAGCCACATATTCCACCCCCGCACGACGCCCACGGGCTCAGCTACGGAGACGCCGGCGTCGTTCGACCGGCCAAAGCCGTTCTCCCACAACGTCCGCGTACGCTCGTACGTCGCCCGATCCAGCCCCTTCGCTCGCATCTTCCCCAGCCAGCAGATGGCGTCCGGGGCATCGGGCGTGAGGCGGATGTCGTAGGCGATCAGGGCGCGCCGGCCGGCCTTGTGACGCACCAGTCGCGCCCGATCGACCTGGATCGCCTCGGCCCCGGGAATCCCGCGGAGCCGCGGGGTGGCCTGGGCAGGCTCCAACGCCTCTTCGAGGTGCGGCATACCGGCATCGATGGCGTTTGCAGGCGCTGAGGCTATCGCCGGGGCCGGGTGGACGGTGCGTGCGCCGCGTGTCGCATAGTCGTCCACGCACGCCAGAATCTGAAGTACCCGCTCGGGCCAGTCGGCCTCGCGGAATCGGAACGGGTGGGGCGCCAGTTTCAGCAGGCCGGCGGCCACCGACAGGGCGATATCCTGCGGCGCGACGCGGCCGGCCTGGCGGGCATACCCCTCCAGAAACGCCTCCTCGTAGCCCTGCATGGCATCGGCGGCGAGGTCGTTCCGCATCCGGTCTCGCTGGAGATGCGCGACAAAATTGCCCACATCGATCAGCGGGTTGTCGAGGGCGCTCTCGTCGAAGTCGAGCAGCTGGATCTGATCTCCCTGTATCAACACCTGCTTGGCGTAGAAATCGCCATGTGTCGGCCGGGCCACTCGGGGCAGGTGGGTCAAACCGGCCAGAATCCGGCGAACGATGCCTTCAACATACGCGGCCTGGCGGGGGAGCAGAAACGCGAGGCTCTCGGCCATGCCAGCCAGATGCCGACACTCGTCGTCCGCGGTGCGCGTCGGCAGGCCGTCGCCGGCCTGACCGTGCATGAGGGCCAGCGACAGGCCCACCTGTTCCAGCACACGCGGGTCTGCGCTTCCGGCCACCAGCGACTCCGTCAACCGATCCCCGAACAGCCATTCGAACGCCAGGGCGTGGTAGCGATCCGTGTGCCCCACCAGCGGCGTCAGCCGCAGCGGGCCGGCGTTCTGGAAGGCCGTTGAACGCGCCCGGATGCCCTCGTAGGCGGAATCCGTATAAAACTTCAACACGGCTACCGGCTCCCCTTCCACATCGAGCCGGCCCACGAAGCGCCGCTCGGGCTTGTAGCGGATGGGTTCGATCTGCCCGGCGGTGAGGGCAGTCGATTTTCCGAACATCTCGCCAAGAAGGTGCGAGCGATCGGATGCCGTCTTCAGCCGGCGCAGCGCGCGCAGCTTTGCGTCGTGCGGGAAACGCGAGGTCAGCAGAAACCGCGCTTCGTCCACGAACCCGCCGCCTTCGCTTTTTCCCTCTTGCGAGAAGCGCTCGCTGGCTTTCGCCAGCTTGTCGCGCTCGTCGGTCCGGTAGGCTTTGGTGTATACCTGCTCCACGCCGGCCTCCGTCGCCAGCTCGTACCCGACGAGGCAGCTCTGGCCCGGTTTGTAGCGGATATACGTCATCGCAGCCGCGGACACCACGAGCGGGAAGTGGCTGGCGCGGAGCATCTCCACGAAGGCCGTGGGGTCCAGCACCGTGCGGAGGCCGGGCAGCGCCCGGTCGCGGGCCACGATATGTTCGTCGTAGGAATTCATGGGATGGGTTCGGTTCAGGACAGAGCGGCGGCGGCGGGCTCGGGCCGATCCATGCTCATCGACTGGAGCCGATACAGCGCGGCGTAGCGGCCGTCGAGTGCCACGAGATCGTCGTGGGTGCCGTGTTCGGCGACGCGGCCCTGATCCAGGTAGAGGATCTGGTGCGCGTTCGCGGCAAGGTCGAGGTCGTGGGTGATGAGCACCGTCGTGCGGCCCTTCGCGAGTCGACGCAGGGCGAGGATGACGTCCTGCCGGTTCTGCTCGTCGAGCCCCGTCGTGGGCTCGTCGAGGATGAGGATGGGGGCATTGCGGACGGCGGCTCGGGCGATGGCGATCCGCTGCCGCTGGCCGGCGGACAGCGTGACGCCGCGTTCACCCACCAGGGTGTCGTAACCTTCCTTCAGCTTCCCGATGAAGCCGTGGGCATTGGCGAGGCGAGCCGCCGCCTCGATCGCGGCATCGTCGGCCAGGGGATTACCGTAAGCGATGTTGTCCCGGACGCTCGATGCAAACAGCAGGTTATCCTGCAGCACGACGCCGATCTGCGTCCTGAGCGAGTGGAGCGTGTAGGCGCGGATGTCGTGCCCGTCGATCCCCACACGCCCTTCCGTCGGGTCGTAGAGACGAAGAAGGAGATTGGCGATGGTGGACTTCCCGGCGCCGGACGAGCCGACGAGCGCGAGGGTTTGCCCGGGCGGGATAGTCAGCGTAAACTGGTCGAGAATCGGCCGGCCCCCTTTTTCGTAGGCGAACGAGACCCGGTCGAACTGGATGGCTCCGCGCAGCGCCGGCGCCGGCTTCGCGCCCGGCGCATCCATGATATCGGGCTTCCGCTCGAGCAGTTCGATCACCCGTTCGCCGGCCGCCGTGGCCTTGGCCAGCCGACCGGTGTACTTGGCGAAATCCTGCATGGGTTTAAAGGCGGACTTGAGGTACGCCAGGAAGACGAGTAGGCCGCCGGCGGTCAACGAGCCGCGCATCACCAGCCACGCCCCGTACGCCAGCACGAGCGCCGTCGAGATCCCGATCATCACGGTCACCATGCTCTCGAGCCGCACCGCCAGCCGCTTGCCGCGCACGCCTTCTTTCATGCTGCCCGCATTCTGGCCAGTGAACGCCTTCGAAAAGGTGCCCTCCAACGACAGCGCCTGTACGACGCGGATCGCGCCGATCGACTCGGCGGCCGTCGAGGCCATATCGCCCTCCCGGTGCCGCTGGTCGCGGGATACTTGCTGGATCCGCTTGCTCAACCGAACCGTCGGCAGCCAGTAGAGGGGGATTGTGACGATGGATACGAGGGCGAGCTGCCAGTTCATCCAGAACATGAGGATCATCATCACAACCAGCACCAGGATGCTCGCGATGAGCGGCATGAGCGCCGTCACGGCCATATCCCGCAACATCCCGATATCGCTGATCACTCGAATCAGTAAGTCGCCGCTACGATTGCGGTCGTGGAACGAGGGAGACAGCAGCTGGATATGCCGGTACAGGGCGGCGCGCACGGCGGTGAGCACCCGGTTACCGACCAGCGAGAAGCCGACCTTGTAGACGTACTCGAAAAACGCGCGGGCGCTCATGGTGACGATGACCAGGCCGGCGGACATCGCCAGCAACTGGATCGGCGATGCGTTCTCCAGCCACGCATACAACGGCCCGGCCGCCGGATCCGGCGCCAACACATAGTCGAACACAAACTTGAGCGGCCAGGGCTCCAGCGCCTTGAAAAACACGGCGGCGAAGAGGCCGGCGAATGACCCCCATAGGAGCGTGCGGTGCTCGCGCAGATACGGCCCGAAGTGCCGCATCATGTGCATGAAGCCCGGAGCGGCGGCGCGAATTGATGTTGGACGTCCCATCAGGCAGCCACCCCGATCGATGCCACGTTGCTGAAGGCCAGACGGTGCATACGCTCGGCGGTGGCGGACCAGCTGTGCGACTTCAGGATCTTAAACCGGGCGTTGGCGCCCAGCCTGTACCGCAACGAGGCGTCGCGGTACAAGCGGACCAGCGCTACGGACAACGCCGTGGTGTCGCCCGGCTCGTACAACAAGCCGTCGACGCCGTGGTCGATGATCGTCCCGAGCTGTCCGTTGCGACTTCCCACGACGGCGCGGCCGGAGGCCATGTATTCGAACACCTTCAGGGGCGAGAAATAACACGTATCCATCTTCGGATACGGTGCCACGGCCACGTCCATGCTCGCGATGTACGCCGGCACGTCGGCCGGCGACACCGCGCCGGTGAACTCGGCCGCGTCGGTCAGGCCGCGCAACGCCAGGTCCTGTTCGAGCGCCGCTTGCTCCGGACCCGTGCCCACGATCAGCAACCGCGCGTTCGGCGCGGCCAGGCGGAGGACAGCGAAGGCATCGATCAGGTCGGGCAACCCGTGCCAGGGCTTTAGGGTGCCCACGAACCCCACGGTAAAGACCTCTTCGGCGGCCGGGCTGGCCGGCGCGACATCGGGCGTGAACCGGTCGGGGTCGACGCCGTTCGGGACCACGTGCACCCGCTCGGCCGGCGCGTTGGCGCCGATGAGATACTTCGCGACATCATCGGACACGGCGATCAGCGCGGAGGCCGAGCCAAACACATGCTGGGCGACCGTTTCCGCGCCGCGTCGGTCGATCAGCACCCGATGGGTCGCCTGCTCCTCGATGAGGGGCGCGTTCACTTCCAGCAATCCCGGGATGTGGTGGTTCGCGGCATGCGTCATGCCGGCGTGGCTCCACAACGAGTACCGCTCATACACCATGTCGAAAGGCCCCTGCCGCTCCAGCAGCATGAGAATTCGATCGTTCGCGGCCAGCGCATCCCGCTCACGGGCCGCCGTATCTGTCGATGCCAACGAAGGCAACGGCCACACCGTGACGCTCGTTAGTTCGGGCGGCGGCGTACCACCGATCCGCTGGGCGAATAACACGACGTCGTGGCCCTGCCGCACAAACGCGCGGATCACCTCCTGCACATGGATCGAACACCCTTTGGTGCCGAAAACGGGGACGCCGGGGTCAGCGCAAACATAGGCGATCCTCATGCCATCACCTCTTCCTGCATCTGGCTTTCCACTGCCTGTTCGAACAGGGACCGGATCTGAGCGGCGTTGCGGTGGATGTCGAACCGTTCTTCAATCAGCGTCCGGGCCGAACGGGCGAGGCGGACGCGATATGTCGCGTTGTTCAGTAGCCGCTGGATCGCATCGGCGAGTACGACGGGGTTGCTTTGCGGCACCATCACGCCCGTCTCGCGGTCGGTGATGACTTCCGGGATCCCCGTCACTTCGGTGGAGATACAGGGGACACCCAGCGCCATGGCTTCGAGGAGCACCGTTGGCAGACCGTCGCGGTTGCCGTCTTTGCCCACGATACACGGAGCGGCAAACACCGACGCGTTCTGCATCAGACGGATCACCTCGGGCATGGGGAGCGGGCCCAGCATCCGGACGAAGCCGCCGAGGCGCTTCGCCGCGATGCGTTGCTTGAGGGCGCCCTCCAGCTCGCCGCCGCCGGCGATGTGGCATTCGAATTCCAACCCTTCCGCCGCCAGCAGATCGCAGGCATCGATCAGGTCCTCGAATCCCTTTTTCTCGACGAGCCGGCCGACGGCCGCGACGATCGGCTTGCGGTCCGACGGATCGGCGTAGGGGAAGGTGGCGAGATCCAGTCCGTTGTAGATGCGGGCCACGCTATCCGCGTCGGCGCCGTAGCCCTCCCGCAGGAAGCGCAGGTTGAATTCGCTGACGGTGACCACGCCGGCCGCATCGCGCAACTTGCGGGTGAGGTCCGCCCGATCCACGCTTTCGTGGAAGATATCCTTCGCGTGCGCCGTGAACGTGAAGGAGATGCCGGCCATCAGCGCGGCCATGCGGGCGACCGACGTGGCGGAGGTGGCGAAGTGGGCATGCAGGTGCGTGATGCCCCGCTCGCGGGTCATACGAGCGAGCTGCAGCGCCTGAAAGACATCGCGGGGATCTTCTTTCTCGAACCGGGCCAGCATTCCTCCTACTTCGGGTTGCTTCGCGGACAACCGGCCGAGGGCGCTCCAGAGGTCGGCCATCTTGTGCGCCTCCTCCAGGTACGTCACCGGAGCGCGCACGAGCGAGATGGCGGCCTGAAAGTGTGTGTCGCACGGAGGCCGGAGCGAAAAGATCTCGAGGTCGAGCCCGGCGCGCTCGTGGGCCAGGATCTCATTGACGATAAACGTCTCGGAGTATCGCGGATATCGTTTAACGACATATCCGACGCGGGTAACGCTGCGATCAACGGTTTGATTATCAAACATGGAGCACCTCGGTCGCGGTCTGGAGGTTGGAAAGGGAGGGAGCCAGCAGGTCCAAGACGAGCCCGGGAAGTCGGTCGAGCCCGCTCATGTCCATGATCTCGCGCACGGGCGCGGTCGGGCGTACTTCGCAGCGGAACCAGGTAGAAATCGCCGCAGCGGTCGGATGAGCGGGGTCGAGGATGTCGAGCAGACCGAGCCGGCTGAAGGCCTCGGCGCGGATCATCTGCTCGCGGCGCGGTTCGATCCGCGGGAGGACGAGCGGACGCTTCCCCATCGAGATCATCTCCATGACGGTGTTGTAGCCGCCCATGCAAACGACCCGTTCGGCGCGTTGGTACAACACGGTGGGCTCGGGGTGGAAGCGCTCGATCTGGAGATGCGGACGGTCCGCGCAGAGCGCCTCCAGACGCGCCATCTCCGCCTTCGGCATGTGCGGGCCGGTCAGCACCAGGCCCGTGACGCCTTCGGGGAAGGTCGCGGTAGCAAAAAGTTCTGCCAGACGGAATCCATCCTGGCCGCCACCCACGGCACAAAGATAGAAGGGGCCGTCTGGCAGTTTCTGGTCGTGGCGAGGCCGGCTCTCGGAGCCGCCTTCCCAACGAATTTTGGGGTCGAGGTAGCCCGTGTAGAGGAGCCGGTCGACCATCGCCGCGGGGAAATTGTAGATCTCGTCCGAAGGGAATACGTAGGCGTCGCCGTAGACCCAGACGGCATCGTAGTATGCGGCCACGGCGCGGTAGTTATCCTCCTTCATCCATTCGCGCGCCACCACCTCGGGCTCGTCGAGTACATCGCGCAAACCCAGGACCACGCGCGTCGTCGTCTCGTTCTTCAGGTACTGCAACGCTGCGTCCAGTTCGCCCATCGTGCCCCGCGGCACTTTGTCGACGATCAACACGTCCGGGCGGAAAGCCTCAAGCGCCGTGCGCAGCGTCTGCGAGCGGAAAGAGACGAGGTCCTCCAGCGAGAGGTTGAAGCCGCGCGGTTTGTAGGCGCCGCCTTCCACCTTGTGAAAGGACGGCAGCGCGAGCGTGTCAACACCCGCCGGCAACTGGAACGCCGTCGCTTCCCGCGCCCCGGTGAGCATCAGGATGTCGACGCCCGGAAACGCAGCCACCAGCGCCTGAGCTATCAACAGATTGCGGCGCATGTGCCCGAGGCCGCACGTGTCGTGCGAGTACAGGGCGATCCGCCGGGGATGAGTCAGAGGAGAGAGGAACGACAAGGGATTAGCCTTTATAGTTAAGGGTGTCTCGCGGCATGCGCTCGTGTAGGCGGGCAGGGTCAGTACCGGTTGCATCATGGGTGGCTGCGCATCGCCGTGAGGGTTGTTATCAAATCGTTAACAGGCTTTTCCCAAAGGATGTACCACTTGGAAAGGTTTGGCGAGGGGAGAGGCCGCCGGATGAGACTTTGACGAGTGGATGGGCGGATAAACTCATTATTCTAATGACTTAGGAGACCTGCGATCTAGTCGTTTATTTTTGTTTGAACACGAATATTCCCGGCCGGCGGCGTTTCGTGTACAAATCCTGAACAACTGTCAGCATCAGAGCAGCCCCGACAGACGCTTCGAGATAACCCCGACGCCCGCGACCGAAAACCGGTGAGACAGGTGAGAAACACATCATCCCGGCGCCTGCACCGGGCTCCGGAGCTTCGCCCCACGGAGCCACGGCGCAAGGCCGGGATGGACATGATGAAAGAAATGAAGGATGGGCCCCGAGGAGTGCTCTCAGTTACGCCGGCGGATTGACCGCCGAATGGCGTCGTCGATATCGTTGCTGTCCGACTCGTTGAGCGGGCTCAGTTCTTCGCCTTCATCGCCCACGAACCAGCTATTGATATCGACCGTGAGTGCCACTTCCAGGCTGGTGTCGGGGGAGGAGACGACCAGGTCCGGGCTGAAGTCGATGCGCTGCTGGGCCGTCTTGCTGGACTTGTAGACAAACGGCTCGCCGTCGTACGTCCCCTTCACAACCACCGAAAACCGCTCGTTTCCGCTTGTCCCTTCCTTAAAGTCCGGGTCACTTACGGCTTCGTTGTCTTCGGGTTTGTGGATCTTGAACGAGACGTGTTCATACCGGCCGGCCGGAATAAAGCCTACAGAGACGACAACGGGTTCGTTGTTCAGATTCAGATTAACGATTACGCTGCCGGCCCGGAAGTCGAGCGAATCGGCATCGTCGCTGTGGAACTTGATCTGGTCCACGAGCAACTTGGCTTCCTGGATGACAATGGCCGCCTGCTTGGCCGCCGTCGGCGCGTATTCGGCCTGCATGGTGAGGCGCACTTCGGCGCCCTCTGTATCGTTCGCACCGCTGTCGCAGCCGGCAAACAAGAAGGCGAACAGGGCCACGATTAGGATGGATTTTGACATGATCGTATGGGCTATGGATGAATGCGGGTGGCTAATGAATCCGCTATCTCCAAACGATATGCCATAATCCAAACCGGAATCGAGACCGGGATCGACTATCGTACCTCGGTGGTTCATACCACACCAACCCTCATCGAATGGACATCGGTCTCACGGTATACGCACCCGAACGCGGCCTCTGGCGGGCCTGGCTGGCCGAACACTACCGGCACGCACCCGAGGTCTGGCTCGTCTTCCATGTAAAAGCCGCCGGCGTCCCGAACGTCTCCTACAACGACGCCGTCGAGGAAGCCCTCTGCTTTGGATGGATCGACAGCTTGCGTAAGCGCCTCGACGCCAACAGGCTCGCCCAGCGGTTCTCCCCCCGCCGGCCCAAGGTGGCCTATTCTCAGCCAAACAAGGAGCGCCTCCGCCGCATGATCTCCGCGGGACAGGTCACCGTGGAGGTGCGGCTTTCTGTCGAAGACCTCCTCGCCGAACCATTCGTTTTTCCACCCGACATCCTCGCCCGGCTTCAGGCTGACCCCGTGACGTGGGCCCACTTCAACCAGTTTTCCGAGGCGTACCGCCGCATCCGGGTGGCTTTTGTGGATGATGGAAGAAAGCGACCCGGAGAGTTTGAGAAACGATTGGATCACCTTCTCGAAAAAACACGACGCGGCAAGCCGTTCGGCCACGGGATCGAGTCGTATTATTGATGTGGACAGCTTTCACTGCGCCGACACCATGCCCCGTCAAGCCCGTCGTTTGCTTCGTTTCGCCGTCTGGGGTCTCCTCCTCGTGCTGGCCGGCTGGGCGGCCATCGCCTACCATCGGTTCACCGCCGCCCCCACCGAGCGGCTGGCCGAGGGAGCCCATTATCCTGACTTTCCGCCGGACGACCGCCTGCACTACCTCAGCCAGCCACTTGATCACACCGATCCCGGGGCCGGCCAGTTTGTCGGATTCTATCGGCTCAGTCCACACTTCTCCCCCAAAAACGGCGTCGTATTCGTGCTTACGGACGGACAGCAACCGCTCGTCGGCCCGGGCGACATACCGGACGTCTTAGCCGATAAAGTGGATGGCCTATCGTATATCGTGATGGGCCGGCGTGGCCACGACCCCACACTGTTTCCGGAGGTCTACCACCCCGACGGCTCGCTCGACCGTCGCGCAGCGGTAAACCTCTACGGCTCATGGCAACACGTCGAAGACATCGAACGCGTCCGCCAGGACGCGGCGCGGAAAGGGCTCCTGCCAGCCGACGGCAGGATCATGCTCTATGGCGGCTCGGGCGGCGGCGTCCTGGTTCAACAGTTCCTCGCCCGCTACGGAACGCAGGTCTCGCGTGCACTCATCGAAGTAACCGGCGCGCCTGACCTCGCACGAACCCACCACCTCGACACGTACTGCACGTTCGTAGCCACGACGCAGGAGCACGCTCCGGAGAGCCTGGACCGGCTCCAATCCGTCCTGCACGAGGGCCGCTTCAATCGGGCCTCGCTGCTGTTTATGCTGCAACGTATCCCCTACGACAGCCTGAATGCCCCCGCCATCCAACGGAACCTGATCGACGCACTCGCCGCCCGACGGTCGCTGCCCTACCTGCGACGCTGGATGAGCCCCTCCTCCAACCTCCCCCTGATCAGCACCCTGCTCTCTGTACCCTCAATGGATGCCGCGCGCGTCCGGATGTTCGAATTGCTGGGGGAAGGACTGCTGGCCTATCCCACGCCGGCCGATGTCCGTTCGCTCAACCTGATGTATGAGTGGACCGGGCCGCTGCTCGCGGACTTCCTCGATGACGCCCGCGCCGGCCGCCTCGATTCGCCCCGCTTCGATCTCGGTCAACATCGGTCTGACTTCACCGGACAGGTGCTCGTGATTGCCGCGGCCCGGGATCATGTGTACGGTACCGCGGAGGGCCGGCTACTCGCGGACGTCTATCCGAATGCCCGCCTGGCGATCTTTGATGATACCCACCGGATGCAACGCATGCCGGCGTTTTACCGGCAATTCCGGCAGACGTTTTTTACCGATGGCTTCGAAAGCGACGCGTTTCGGGCGCTGATGCAGGACCCGAATCAACTCAACCGTCCGACAGAAGAGCCGCCGCCGGCCATCCCCTAAAACCGACGCAGCAGATACAACGAAAGCCGATTCCCGCTGGTCAGATAGAGCATCGATCGACGGTCGAACGCGTAGTTGGCGCGGACCTGCGTCTGCCCGATGGCATACTCGAGCGCGGCTGTCGCCGATACGATGCGCTGGGGCTCCGTGAGGCGCTGCTCCCAGTACTGATAACCGGCCGACGCCCGCAGCCGCAGGCTCGCCAGTACTTCCCACGTCGCGATCCCGTTCAGCGCATAAAGCGACAGCCGGTCCGCCCCCTCCTCGACCCCGCGAACCACGCCTTCGATACTCAGGGTGGTGGACCGCCACGGCGGCAACCCGAGCGATACATTTGCCTCGGATGCCGTGTAGTCGATGTTCGTCGACTCCCGCTTTCGGTGGCTGAGCGTCATGCGAAGCATGCCGACCGGCAGCTTGCGCTGCATTCGGAACGAGGTGTTTTGCTGCTTGAAGTCGCCCGTGATCAGCCCCTCGCTCATCGATGTGGAACGACGGGAGCGGGTGTGCTGGGCGGAAATCCCGTCGATCCGAAGCCCCAGATCCAGGCTGCCTACGGTGCCGCGCTCCTCGGCGGCGATTTCGGGCCGAAACCGGTAGCTGACCAGGATGGCGTCCCCCGGCGCGACGCGGGAGCCGGCGAGGATCTCGATCTGCACGAGCGCACCCACGGCGATCAACCGATAGTCCAGACCTTCAATAAACAGTGTGGTCTCATCGCCGCTCAGGACGACCACGCTCGGCACCTCCACATCGGTCTGTTCCAGGATGACAAGACCGGTTGGATCCACCGTATACGATTCGCGGAGCACGGCCACGAAGCGGTCGCCGGCATCGTCGAGGTCCCGCCAGATAACGCCGATTGAACCGCCTCCCGAGAAATAGAGCCCGAGGGGCAGGTGCACCCCAAACCGAACCTGCGGGCCGGCGGAAGTCGCCGTCTGCATCCCCCCATCAAACCGGTTCATGCTCCGGCTGGCATCACCCCCGACACCCAGCCAGGGCCGGATGTCCGAGAACATCGCCCAGGTATACGCCTCGCCCGACGACATCCCGCCCAGGCCCTCGGTGTCGTACCGGTTCATGCCGAGTCGGGTGTAGGTGGAGGCTGTGTGCTGAAGGCGGACGTTTTCCGACCAGCTGGCGCGCTCGTACGGCAGCGTCCCGGTCCGATTCGTCCGTTGATACCGGCTCAGCAACTCGCTTCGCTTCCCCCAGCGTAGCGTGTGGTTCACGTGGAAGCTCTCGGCTCCAAAATCGTTTTCGTAGATCCGGTCGTCAAAGGCCGTGCGCTCGTAGGCGATGTCGATCTTCCGATTCGATGCCGCGGCTCGAAACGACTGCGTGGCATCCGATTGCTCGATCGGGGTTTGTGTCGGACCGACCTGGGTGATGTTGCGGTAGCTATTATCGGTGTACGACACCGTGATCGGAAGCAGCCGGTTCTGGATGTGGAGCGTCGGGCTGAACCGGATCGTCTCGAACTCGCCCTGTGTCCCAAACCCGCCCTGGCGCAGGCCGGCGGTTCGCGAATAGTGGGTCTGCAGCGACACCGGGCTCGACGCCAGTACGGTGGCGTCGGCCATGTAGGCCAGGTTGCGGGAGATGAGCGGGTTCGGCAGATCGGTCGATCGCTGCTGGGTGAAGGTCGGTTGGAACTCGAACCGGTAACGAACGAGCGACGGCCGGCCGATCGACCCATCAAAAGGCAGCACCACCCATTGCCGGAAGTTGTTCTGGGTGAACGAGCGATCCGTCAGGCCGGCATTGGTGCGCCAGTTGCCATCGTAGCTGGACCCCAGGCGGGTCTGCCGCGGAATCAGCCGCAGCACCTGAGCCGTCGCCGGCCGCGCCGGCACGCCGGCCAGCGCGGTCACGATAACCACCGCGGCAAGACGATATGTGGCGCCCCTGAACATCACGGAGCCGCTACTTCCACATGGCAGCGCTGGCAATTGCCGAAGCCAGCGGCAAAGGCGGTCTTCCCGTCGTGGCATTGCCCGCACGCCTCGCCGGCGCTGATCTGCGCCATCGTGATCGCGTTGGCGCCGGCCTTCGGCTCGAACAGACCCGTATGACAGACATTGCACGTGAACCGGATGCGATGCACCCAGTGCGGAAACACGGCCTCGGGCAGCGAGGCGTTCGAAACGAGGTGCTGCTCGATGGCCGAAGTATCCGTTGCCGCCGAGTCGGCCACAACAGGTGGGGCATCCACGCGCGTCATGTGGATCGTGCCGAGCAGATCCGGTTGCGCCCGATCCGGAGGTTGGGGCAACTCCTGATGACAGCGCTCACACCCCGTGATGGGAGGAAAAGCGACCTTCCCGTGGCATTCGCCGCAGAACTTGCCCTCGAACACGTCGGCCATCTGGATCTCGTTGTCCTGGTACTTAAAGATGGGCCCGTGGCATTGGGTACAGGCGACCCACTGGGTGTGGGCGGAGTGCGGGAAATAGGCATCGAACATCGACGCCGGCCCGGGGAAATAAAAATCAAACCCGAAGCGGAAGGGCGTCCCCACAAAGAGGCTGGCCGAATCGCCCGGGAGCGCCGTTCGAGGACGGATCGTGCCATCACGCAGCGCCTGCATCCAGTCGATGTTGCCGGCGTGATCCTTCGGCAGCATCAGGACGACACTATCGGCGACCAGGGTGGCCTCGATGGCCGGTCGCGGTCGGTCATCCAGCGGCGTCGCGAGGGGGGCTACCGCCAGCCGGCTGGGCGCCGGCGCGACCTGCCGCTCGGGCAGGTCGAACACCACCGAGAGCGCCTGCCGGCAGCCGGCAAGCGCAAGCACCCCGATGAATAGCAGCGGCCATACAAGCAAACCATCGTTGGCGGCCCGGGAAAAGAGAAAACGCATGGAATGACCTCGTTGGGTGGGAGGCGGAGCCTACTTGATGTGGCAGGTGAGGCACAGGCTGCTGCCGCTGTTGTTCACGCGGAGCAGGGGCGAGTTCGTGTTGTTGTGTGGGTTGTGGCAACTCGCGCACTGCACCTTCTCCCCGAGCGAGGTGGGGTCGACAAACAGCTTCACGCCAGCCGCCCGTACGGAGGCCACCGCATTAAAGGCCGGGTCCTGCGCCGGGTCATACACGACGGAGATCGGATGGTCGTTGCGCAGGTCGGTGTCCAGCAACGCATGGCTGCTCGCCGGCATGGTATTCGTCCCCGGAGTCGACCCCGGGACGCCGCCGGCGTACGAGTTCGGCGCGTTCACGACCACGTCGAGGCCGATCGTCCCGTCGTGGCAGCTGAGACAGGCCAGCGACGTACCGCTGGGCTGGGCGTCGACATTCATGTCGATCGTCGAGCTGTGGTTCGCGTCGTACATGTTGTACGTGGCCGACGAGAAGTTGCGGTTCCACAACGGCGCGCTGATGCTGCCGGTGTGCGGCGTGTGGCAATAGACGCACACCTCGCCGTAATCGACCAGGTTGTCGCCCACCGTGGGGTCGTTACCGCCGGAAAGCATCGAGAGGTTGTGCTTGGTGATCAGCACATTGTCCGTCTGTGCGGCAACGCCCTGTGGCAAAGCCAGAAGGACCGTCAGAGCGGCGAGCAGGCGCAGGTGTAGGGTAACAGAGTACGACGTCATACAGGTCGTCAGCTTGGGGTGAGCGGGTGTTAGCGATTAGCGCCGGATGTCGAGGAAGCATTCGACGGATCCCCGGCCGGCGCCTGGGAATCCGGGTGATACTGGTACATCTGGATCCGGCTGTTGTAGCGATCGGCCACATAGATCCGGTCGCTGGCGTCGATCGCCAGGCCCAGCGGAAGCCACAGCTGCCCGGGCCCACCGCCGATGGCGCCAAAGGAAAGCAACAGCTGCCCCTCGGCGTCAAAAATCTGCACATTGTTAAAGGCCGCGTCAGCTACGTAGACATGCCCTTCGGTACTGACGGCCAGGCCCTTTGGCCGGGCGAACGCGCCGGGGGCATCGCCCTGCCGGCCAAATGCGAAGCGAAATTCGCCCTCCCGGTCGAAGGCCTGCACGCGAAAGTTCATCCCGTCGGACACGTAGACGGTGCCATCCGGGCCGACGTCGATGAACGCAGGGTAGCGGAATTCACCCGGCCCGTTGCCGCGGTTGTCCGTCAGGTCGCTGGGCTCGCTCACCGGATGCCCCGGCGCGGCGCTGGCCAGCAGGGCGCGGCGCTCCTGCTTCTCTTCGATGCTCCCCTGGTCCCGTCCAATACGCCGCAGCAGCGTCCCATCTCCCGCAAAAACTACTACCTGATGCAGGTAGCTGTCGGCCACATAGATCCGGTCGCCGGCGGCCGAGACCGCGACATCCACCGGGTTTAGCAATACGCCCTGGCCGCCATACGCGCGGACGAAGTCACCCTGTGCCGTCAACGCGACCACGCGGCGTTGGACGGGGTCCGCCACGTACAGCAACCCCTGGTCGTCTCCGGAAAGCCCCATCGGCTTGACTAGTACGCCGGCGCCAGTCGGCGTCATCCTTTCGGCATCGCGGCGCTCGGGATGAAACCGCATCACGCTGCCCTGCATCCCGTTGGTGACATAGATGCTCCCGTCGATACCCACATGCACATCGAACGGCCGATGCACGAGGATATCCTCGCCGAGGTCCCCCCCGAACACCATGCGGCGCACCCGTTCTCCGAGGCTATGGGTGAAGCCGATGCTCTCCTGCGAGGTCAATTCCCCCTGGTACTGGATCCGAAGGGGGTCGGGAGGCAGGGGCCATACGGTTTCAGCGCCCGGCTCCAGGCCGGCGTTATAAGACAACGTGGACGCTGGGGCGGCGCACCCGGCCAACAGGCCAAGCAGGGCCAGGGTCAGTCCTGTCGCGCGTACAAGAATATGCACTGGAGTGGGTTCGTACATCGAGGCTACCAGTCGTGCGCCGTGCCTTCGCCCGGCTGGGTTCTGTGGCATACCAGGCAAAAGCTGTTTCCAGCGTTGTTGACGCGCAGAAACGGCCGGAAGCGCTGGCTGTGGGGTTCGTGGCAGGTCATACACTGCACTTTGCCGTCGTACAACGTCAGGCCGGCGGCCTCGATTTCGGCGGCCGTCCGGAAGCCGGCGTCGCGGCCGGGGTCGTACAGCACCGAGATCGGGTGGGTATCCCGGAGATCGTCCGGCCGAAACCAAACGCCCTCGAAGTCGATACCCCCCTTGGGATTTCCCCCGCTGTGGCAGCCCTCGCATTCGTCGATGGGTGTCCCTGAAGGACCTCGACCCGAGTAGGTGTTGGGGGTATTGAGGATCTCATCGACCCCTATCGTGCCGTCGTGGCAGGAGAGGCAGGAAAGTGAGTTGCCCGTGGGCTGCGGGTCCGCTATCATGTCCAGATCGTCGGGATCGAACATACGGTAGGGGCCAGAGGGGATGGGTCGGTTCCAGAGCGGGCGATCGACGCGGCCGCCGTGTGGAGCGTGGCAGTACACACACACCTCGCCGTAATCTTGAACGAGGCCGGCCATGTCGGAACTCGTGTTGCGGGCCGGAACGGTGAGGTTGTGGAACGTCTGGGTGACCACCGGCCCGGTTGGCCACTGTGCGCGAACCGGGACAACGCGCAGCGATGCACCGACAAACACGCCGACGGCGATCAGGAAGACCGCCTGAAAGAATATGAGCCTGGGGGCCGGGCCTGGCATTACATCCATGAATGGTAAACGAGTCGGTGCAATGCAGGCTTACAGGACTGCGTGTCGACCCCATTTTCCCAAAGGATGTGCCGTGATGAGAACTCCGTGAGAGAAAGCGTTAGCCAGAAAATAATCTGCCTGAACAGTGCACCAGACGCATCAATCGCCGCATCAAATCCACCCCCACGGATTCACCTGTCCAGATCGTGCACAGGTGTCTATTGGAAGACAGAACCGGGTGTCAGGGATTCGCTCACAGGATCACGCATAACGGATATGTCGGCCCCGGGTTCAGAACCGGATCGACAGCGCCACGCGGGTCTGGCCGGGCAACGGCACGAGCTGAATGCCCGCCACGGGCAACCCCGTCGAAGGCGCCTTCCAGACGAGCAACGCATCGACATAACTGAACGCCCAGACGCCGACGGCCGAGAGGAAGAGATTATTACGGACGACATGCCAGGTGTTGAAGGTCTGGTAACGGTCCTGGATAGCAGCGGGGAGCAAGGCGTCTTCATATCGTTGCTCGGCGCGTTGCCGCAGCACGGCCGCCGCCAGGGTACCTCCGGCCGTGGCGGACCACAACCCGATGAGCAGGGCGCCCTTACGGCGCTCGTTTTTGTAGAGCTGCCCCCATCCGGGCAGGACCATAGACCGCATGGTGGCGCTGGAGCGCGGGTCGTCGACGATCAAATAGCGCACGGCCGGCTCGGCCGCACCGGCGGCCGGCGTGTTCGCCATCTCCGCCAGCACCTCGTCAAACAGCGTCAGCAATTTCGGTGAGGCGTCGAGGGGATCAAGCTTCATTTCAGGCGTGATCTGGAGCGCAAACATGAGCTGCCGCCGCGCCCCGCTCCGGTCGTTCTCCGAAAAAAGCACCTTGGCGTAGTACGTATGCACATCCGTCAGCTGGTACGGACTGAACTGATCGAACGCGTCCAGCGCATGTTCGATATGGGTCTTCGCCGCGCCGAAATCGATCCGCTGGTAGGCCGTCCGAATGCTATCCAGCATCACCACCGGCGACGATTGCGCCGCGGCTTCCCTGTCGATCCCGGCAAGGAACGACACACACAGCAGAATCGGGAGGAAACGCATCCGCATTGTATCCTATCGGAGCAGGATGAGGGTGCCGTTCGAGCGCCTTCCACCCTGGAGCAGCGTATAGATGTACAGGCCGCTCGCCACCGGCTGCCCGGCGCCATCACGACCGTTCCAGGTGGCTTCGTGGGCGCCCGATGCAAAATAGCCATCGGCTACCACAGCTACCAGCCGGCCGCGCACATCGTGCACCTCGAGGTGGATGGGGTCCACCCCGTCAACCCCGATTTCGAAGGGAATCCGGGTTTCCTCGCGGAACGGGTTGGGGTAGTTGGGCTTCAGGGTGAAGAAGCGCGCCGGCACTTCGTTCTCGATTCCAACACCTTCGGCCGTCGTAAAGGTAAAGGGAGATGACCAGTCGCTCACGCCGGCGCTATTCCGGGCGCGCACGCGCCAGTAGTAGCTCGTGAGTCCTTCAAGCTGGTCCATCACGAGCGTCGCTACGTTGATATTGGGCGCATTGATCACCAGTGCCGTGAAGTCACTCGTGGTCGCTACCTGTACATCTACCGTAGATGCGCCAGGTGCCGACCAGGCCAGCGAAGCCCCGCCCGGCACATCGCTTATGCCATTGGCCGGCGAGATAAGCGCCGGCGTCGCTGGCAGGAAGACGGTCGCCGAGGTGTACATCTCTACCGTCGCAAGCGTAGCGCCGGTGTTATCCCGACCGCCTAAAACGTACACCACATTCCCCACCCTCACCGCCACGAAGGACTCGCGGGGCGTGCTCATGGATGCGTCGGGCTCCCAGGCGTCACTCCCTGGATCATACCGATCCACCGTGGACACCACCTGGTTATTGGCCTTTCGACCGCCGATGGCCAGGATGCCACCCTGTACAGTCGCCGCGGAAAGGCCACCCCGTGCTATGCTGAGCGGAGCCTTTTCTATCGTCCCCTGGATATCTGTATAACTCTGCACGAGATCCACCGGTCCGAAGGCGTTAAACCCGCCGATCACGTAGGCGATATCGTCCAGCACCACCACTCCGAACGAAGCGCGGGGTACATCTAGCTCCCAATCCGAATCGTCCCACTCGCCGTCGTCGTCTTCGTATTGCTCCACACTCGTCAGAATCTGCTCATTCTCGTTGGAACCACCCAGCGCATACAGTTCGCCACCGAGGACAATCGCGGCCAGGCCTTCGCGAGCTTCTTCAAGGCCGCCAAAGGACTCCCAACGGTTTTCGCCGGCGTTGAAGACTTCCACGTCATGCGTGGCTTCGTTTTCGTCCGTGTTCCCGCCAATCACCATAAGCTGACCTTTAAAAACGACGGCTGCCCCGTTCTCGCGTCCTTTGCGCAGGCTCGCAAACGACTCCCAGGTGTTCGTATCTGGATTATACTGCTCGACCGTGCTTAACACCTGCCCGGTCGCCGTTCGCCCGCCGAGGACGTAAATCCGGTTCTCGTGGTATACCGCCATCTGGCCAGACCGCGCCGTTGACATGGAGGCTCGAGCCTGCCAGGTACCAGCCGTCTGTCCGTGTACGGCCACGGTCGGCATCAACCATGCAAACACAAGTACAAGGGACCAGGGGAAGTGCGCCTTCATTGCGATTGTCGTGAACAGGTGTTCAGAATTTGATCAGTTGGGGGGATTTTTGGGGGGTAACACCCTTGACTGCAAGCGGTGTACCATAATCTCGGAGCCATCCCAGTCGGATAGCTGCGGGCCCCGTTCGCTGTCCCGCGTCCAACCGGCTCCAGCTTACTGGCCGAGCAGGTCCTGCATCTTGTACGCTCGCTTCAAAACGTCCCCAGCGGCGACGCTGAGGCTCGTCTCCCATCGGCCGACATCGGGTAGTTCCAGCATGAGGCGGTGCTCCCCGGGCCATAACACGATCGGCGTTTCGAGTGGGGTGTCATCAACGTAGTTCCCATTGATGTAGACCTTCGCCCAGGGGATGACATCGAGTTCGAGTGTCCCCACCAGTCGCCAGAGGGATACATTCATCGTATCCGTCTGGCCAGGCGCCAGGGTAACCGTGGCGTCATAGGGTGGGAACGATGGATGACTCAGCCGAATGCGGTACGCGCCCGCCGGCCGCTCGATCGTTCGCACCGGCGGCACCGTCCCGAGGGAGTCGTTTTCGATGATGGCCTCGCAATAAGGGGTGCAGAAAATCGAGAGCTTCGCCAGCGAAGGGGAGGGCGGCAGAACAGAACTGGCTTCGGTCGTATCCGCCGGCGCCGTTGTGAGATCGAGGCCCGTCACGCCTACAGAATCCGAATCCGTGTCCGGCAGACGCACATCCGTCTCCGCGTCTCCACGCGCAGGGCGTTGCAACACCACCAGAGGCTCGGGCAAGGCAGCGCCCAGGGATACGACGGTATCACCGTCGGGGAAGATTGCCGTTGAATCCTCTACAGGAGAAAGGGCGGCGGCCACTGGAGGCTCTGCAACAGGCTCGTCGTTCCTTACCGCCCAGAGCGTCGCGGTCACCAGAAACAGGGCAACACCGAGCCATGCCGCATACACCAGCCGACGCGGAGCGCGGGCCACCCCGCGCTCGATCGTCGCAGCGGCAGGCCTACGGGTTGGGACACGGGCCGCCGCGACCACGAGCGGCGTGTTCAGACGAGCGGCAACCTCCTCCGGTTGTTCAAGAAAAGCCTTGAGATCCGCGGCGCCAGCCGGGTGAACGGCTGATTTCAGGTCTAGCAGATCCCCGGCCAGTTCGTGGGCGCTGGCGTACCGATTCTCCGGCGATTTCGCGAGCAGACGGCCACACATGGCTTTCATACCGTCCGGCACGTACGGATTGGCCTCCAGCACCCGCACCGGATCGTACTGCAACACGGCATCGATCACGCCGCTGGCGTCCCTGCCGGCAAAGGCCGATTGGCCAGCGAGCATTTCGAAAAACGTGGCGCCGAGTGAAAACAGGTCCGACGCGGCCGTAGGCACCGGGTCCATCAGGTACTCCGGCGCCATATAGGCCAGAGTCCCCCGGATTTCCGATTTCCCCACCCCGCCCTGATCGAGAGACGCCATCCCGAAGTCGGCGATCTTGACCTGACCCTCGTGGGAGAGCAGGATATTCGCTGGTTTCAGATCGCGGTGAAAGATGCCCTCCGCGTGCGCTGCCTCGAGTCCGGCTACAACCGCCGAGAGGATATACAGCGCCAGGGCCGGCGGCAACCGGTGGTCGGAAAGCAGGGCGGCGAGAGACATCCCCTCGATGTATTCGGCTGTAAAATAGGCGCCGTTCGGCGAACGGCCGAAGCCGTAGACGCTTACTACGTTCGGGTGTTGGATACGCGCCATCAGGCGCGCCTCTTCCTCGAAGCGCGCCGTCAGGTCTTCGTCGTGTCGCGCATCGGGGTTGATGACCTTGAGCAGGACAAACCGATCCAGCGACGCCTGGTACGCCTTGTACACGACCGTCCATGCGCTCCGGGAGAGTTCCAGGAAGGGCTTGACGTCCGTCAGGAAATCGGTAGGTCCCATTCTTTAAGCCGATTATGGATCCAGCCGCGCGAAACGCCCAGCCGGCGGGCCGTTTCGGATACGTTGCCCTCGCAGGCCTTCATCGCCTCCTCGACGACGCGCCGCTCGATGTCCGCGAGGGTCTGCCCCTCGTTGAGCATCTCATGATACGACCGTTTCAGCGGCTTGTCGCCCACGGGCAGGTTCATATCATCCACCCCCACAACATCACCCATCGTCATCACGACGGCACGCTCGATTGTGTTCTGCAGTTCGCGTACGTTGCCGGGCCAGGCATGGGCGCGCATCGCATCGATGGCTTCCGTCGTGAACCCTTTGATGTGCTCGCGCCGGCCGACGGCGTATTTGTCCAGGAAGAAATTCGCAAGCAGGGGGATGTCCATACCCCGATCCCGTAGAGGCGGCGTTGCGAGAGTGATCGTGTTCAGCCGGTAAAAAAGATCCTCTCGGAACGAGCCGTCCTTGATGAGTTGCATCACCGGTTTGTTCGTGGCCGACAGGATGCGCACGTCTACATGACGCACACTGTTTTCGCCAATACGTTTGATCTCCCCCTCCTGGAGCACGCGCAACAGCGCCGTCTGAAGGGACGGACTGAGGTCGCCCACTTCGTCCAGAAACAGGGTCCCGCCGTCGGCGGCCTCGAACAGGCCGGCTTTATCCGCCACCGCGCCGGTGAATGACCCCTTTTTGTATCCGAACAGCTCGCTCTCAAGCAGCGTATCGGGCAGGGAGCCACAGAACAGCGCCAGAAACGGTTTCTTCTGGCGGTGCCCGCTATAATGGATGGCGCGAGCGACCAGCTCTTTGCCGGTGCCGCTTTCCCCCTGAATCAGCACGGTGGCGTCGTTGTCCAGCACGCGCTCCATGATCGCATACAACTTCCGCATGGGCGGGCTCTGCCCGATCATCTCGGCGAACCCGTGTATGTGCTGCAATTCACTCCGCAACTGGCGATTTTCGTCGCGCAGGGTCTGGTACAGCCGTGCGTTTTCAATGGCAACGGCGGCGAGATTCGAGAACGCCTCGAGGAAGGGAAGATTTTCTTGCTTGAACCGGCTCCTGTCGGTGAGGCAGTCCATGTAGATCGCGCCGATCTGACGGTTCTTAAGCCGCAGCGGGACGCATGCGATGGATTTGATGTGCTGCACGACGATGCTTTCGGCCCCACTGAACCGCTCGTCCTCGAGTGCCTCGTGCACCAGCACGGGCTCGCCCGTTTGCAGGACGCGGTGTACCACGCTTGTGGAGATGCGGACGACGTCGCCGAGTTGCTCCTCGGTGAAGTTGATCGTGCTTCGGATTTCGAACCCGACGCGTTCAGTCTCCGAGCTAAGCAGCACAAACCCGCGATCGGCGCCAAGCGCTTCCATCGCGGCTTCCAGTACCTTACCCATCAGGGCGTCCGGCTCCTGGATGGAGTTCAGCGTCAACGCGATATCAAACAACGCGTCGAGGTTTGTGCGATAGTGGGGTTCAGCCGATGGCATGGCAGACGCTCCTGGTTATGACAGATGTACCCACCGGGCTTACTCCCCGGCAGTTACGGAATGCGGAAGCCGGCTTCACGGGAATGGCTCCGGTTGCCGAATTCGTCGACCACCGAAATCGTCCAGAAATACTCGCCGGCTGCCAGCGCGTTGGGTGCTTTGAACGACTTGGCAGCCGGAGGCAGGTTCTCGATGATCTCGACGACCGTCTGGATGTTCTCATCCACCCGCACGATGTCTAACCGATAGGTGTACGGAAACACCAAAAGCAGCGGCTCCCAGGTGAACAGCGGCGCCGCGTCGGCGAGCAGCGCCAGACTCGTAGGAGTCAGCGCCACGGGAGTCGGCGCGATGAGACGCGCGATCTGCCGGGCCCCACTCGCCGTGACGACGCCCGCTCGATCCCGCACGAAGAGCAGGTGGTCGTGGCCGAGCAGCGATTCTACCCCTACCGGGAGCGTACTTTCCTGGAGGATCGTGAGGTACCGACCCGGCACCGCGCTGGCCACCAACGTGTCGACCAGGCCCACGGCGGGCACCTCGATCCACACCCGTTCGATATCCGATAGTCCGTCTGGATCCCCCACCTCGGCCGTCACCTCTAACCGAAATAACTCCTGTGGCGGCGGCCACCAGCGGCTAATGTGGACCGATTGGATCTCCAGACGATCAACCGCTGGCAACCCATCCAGCCGAAGTTCCACCTGCGCGGTCTCGCCCACACGTACGGTACAGGTATCCACAACCGTGGCATAACCGGCCCGACTCGCCGTCAGAATGTATTCTCCTTCAGGTAGCTGATCTACACCGAACGCACCCCCGTCACGGGTCGTCGCGGTCACCGGCCCCGGCTCGATACGCACCTCGACTCCATCCAGTCCGGCAAAGGGTGGGTAAAATCCCGTAACGCGCCCACTCACGGCACCCACGCCCTCAAAGTCCTCCCCACGAGGGTCCAACGGGTTCGTACGCGACGCCCCGTCTAAACACCCCCCCAGGAGCAGCGCCAGCACCACCATGCCGGCCAGGGGCCACCCATCACACGGGCACAACATAATTACAGACCTCAGACGCGTACCTCGCATGCTGGCACAAGTTATCGCCCCGGCACACCGGGGACGGTTGGATACACAGGCCCGGAGCTGTCTCCCCATCGGTGTCCGTACGCCCGGGTGGTTGTGGCGTATAGACTTCGCGGGGCTCCTGTGACTACATGAAACGCTACCTGGTAAGGGGCAAACGTATGTTCAAACACCTTTGCAGCTATAACTGGCTTCCGCTTCAGGTTAAATCCGACTGACCTGAATACGTTTCGCCGGCCGGCGGCCGGGTCAAAGTCGCGCCCTGCACGGGGGATGCGATTTGCTCAATTGGGCCTTGCGAAGTAGATTGGGGGATTCAGGATAACAGTCGCCCTCCACCGTTACCCCCCTGTGTCCCCCCATGGCCGACTACGAGTTCGTCACAACGTGGCGCATACCCGCGCCCGCGCAATTTGTCTGGGACGAGATCCACGATGTGGAGCACTGGCCCGATTGGTGGAAGGCCGTCGAACACGTAGATACCCTCGAGGCCGGGGATCAGATCGGTCTGGGCGGCTTGCGTCGCATCGTCTGGCGAGGCCCCCTTCCGTACCGGATCACCATCGATGTACGGGTTACGCGCATCGCACAGCCGACCATGCTGGAAGGTGTCGCCACGGGCGATCTTACCGGGTGGGGCTGCTGGCAACTGACCAGCGAAGGGCGCTCGACCATTGTCCGGTTTGATTGGCGGGTGGACGCTACCCGCCGCTGGATGCGTGTCCTCGCCCCGCATTTGCGACCGGCCGTCCGCTGGAACCACGACGCCGTCATGCGCGCTGGCTACAAAGGCCTCCTTCGGCGCCTCCAGAAGGAGCTCGTGCACTGACGCCTACGCCTGCAGAACATGAAACGAATCGCCATTATCGGTGGCGGCGTCGCCGGCCTCACCGCAGCCCTGGCACTGAAGGGCGACGAGATCGAAGTCGTCGTCTTCGAAAAAAGCCGCGGACTGGGGGGCCGGGTGGCCAGCCGAGGCCGGGCGGGTATCCGCTACGATCACGGCGCCAATTATTTCTGCGCCGACAGCGATCGAGTGCAAAAGTTGGTATATGCGGACTTGCCGTCGGTCGACCTCATCGAAATCGCCGCACCCGTGCAGCCGTTCCCTCAAACCGGCCCGGCGCCAGCTCTCATGCCGGCCCCCCGACGACTCAACTATCGCCACGGCATCAGTCAGCTGGCCAAGCTCCTGGGCGCGGCATCGGGCGCTTCGATAGAGCACGAGGTACAGATCGAACGCCTGATGCACGTGAAGAACGGCTGGCGCCTCATAGCGGAAGGAGAGCGGGTGTTTAATGACTTCGATGCCGTGCTCCTTACCCCGCCAGCCCCCCAATCTGCCGTTATCATCGAAACGAGCGAGATGGACGCCACGCTGCGGTACACGCTCTCGAAAGCGCTGCGAAAAGCCCGGTACGAGTCGCAGCTGTGCTTCGTACTTGGATACGAAAGATTGGATATGCTGGAAGTTGACTGGTACGCACAGGTGGATACCGAACGCCGGCGGCCCCTCTCCTGGCTGGCGATGGAACACGCCAAGGCCGGCCATGTCCCAGCCGGACAGCACGTTCTCCTGATTCAGATGGCCTCCTCCTGGAGCACGCGCCACTATCTGGAACCCTTCGACACGCTGTTGCCCGATGTGCTGACTCAGGTCCGCCAGCTACTTCCCGCCCTTCCCGAGCCCGCGTGGCACGACGCTCAGCGGTGGCGCTTCGCACGGGCAACAACGCCGGCGGACATCGAGGCGCTCGCTGTCGGTCGCCCGCAGGGCCTCTTCTTTGCCGGCGATGCGATCGCCTCCCGCTCTCGGGTCGAACGGGCCATCGAATCCGGCCTGGATGCCGCGGGTGAGATCCGACAGGCGCTGGGCGTGTGAGATCTACGGGTCTGTATCGGAGCGCGGCGAAGTACGGGTGGTGTGTTCGGCCAGGTTCTCGACAATACCAGGGAGGGCGTCGACGGTGTGTACGATCACCGCGGCGCCGGCCTCCCGTAGCCAGGCCTCCTCCTGGTCGGCCGCGGTTTCGTGCCCCGCTGAGACGCCAATCCCCCATACGCCGGCGGCGGCGGCGACTGTCATATCTTCGGAAGAGGCAGACACGAACGCCGTTTCCCCCGGTTCGATGGGCCGGCCCGCGGCATCGAGGATCGCCAGGGCGCGCAACAGAGGATATGGATCCAGGCCGCCGCGCCCATCCTGCGCCTCGCGGGTGATCAGCAGCGGGAAGTAGCGTTTCCACCCGAATCTCTCGAGAATCCACTGCACCTCGGCGTCCGGCCTCGACGAGACAATGACCATCACGCGGTCCGACCGCTGAAGCCGTTCCAGGGTGCGTACCTGCACGAGAGGGGTTTCTTCCAGGACGACGCCATCCCAATTTTCGCCCCGGTATCGGCGCTGGAACTCATCCGCGACGCGGCCGGCGGAGACCTGGATGCCGGCGTCCGCCACGATGGCCTGTGTGAGGCGCCAATCGTCCGCGAACCCTCCAAGGATTTTGTATCGTTGGAGGGTTCCCGGTTCGATCGGGCGACCCGTGAAGTGGGCTACCGTTTCCTCGACGGCGCGGCGATACGATCGCGAAACGTCGACCAGTACGCCGTCGATTTCAAAAAAGAGGGCCTGAAGCTTCACGATAGGGGGCCGAGGTTACGCGAGGCTCCGGGCGCCGTTCGTTACGAATTCATGACGATCAGGAACTCATCGTTATCCCGCGTGCCGCGCATCTTGTCGAGCAGGAAGTTCATCGACTGGACCGGATCCATATCGGCCAGCAGCTTCCTGAGGATCCAGACACGGCTGAGTTTGGCCTCGGGCAGCAACAGCTCTTCGCGACGGGTGCCGGACTTGACGGTATCCATCGCAGGGAAGATCCGGCGATCGGCCATTTCGCGGGAGAGCACGAGCTCCATGTTACCGGTGCCCTTGAACTCCTCGAAGATAACTTCGTCCATTCGACTTCCGGTGTCGATGAGCGCTGTCCCGATGATGGTCAGCGACCCTCCTTCTTCCACATTTCGCGCCGCGCCAAAGAAGCGCTTGGGGCCGCGGAGTGCGCCGGCTTCGATACCGCCCGAGAGGGTTTTGCCCGTATTCGGCGCTACCGCGTTGTGTGCACGCGCCAGGCGGGTGATGGAGTCGAGCAGGATGATGACATCCTGGCCCGCCTCCACGAGGCGCTTGGCTTTTTCGAGCACGATGTCGGCCACTTCCACGTGGCGTTCCGGCTCCTGATCAAACGTGGAAGAGATCACCTCGGCCTGCACGTTGCGCATGGTGTCGGTTACTTCTTCCGGGCGTTCGTCCACCAGCAGAATGATCAGGTAACACTCGGGGTGATTTGTGGTGATCGCGTTGGCAATCTTCTGAAGCAGGATCGTCTTACCCGTCTTGGGCTGCGCGACGATGAGGCCGCGCTGACCCTTACCGATGGGCGCGAAGAGATCCATCACGCGCATGCTGTAATCGGTCGCATGGTATTCCAGCCGCAGTTGTTCTTCCGGATACAGCGGCGTCAGGAAATCGAAGCTGATTCGCTCTTCCAGCTCGGCCGGCGTGCGGCCGTTGATGCTGTTTACCTGGATGAGCGCAAAGAACCGCTCGCCTTCCTTGGGTGGGCGCACTTCGCCGTCCACCGTGTCGCCGAGGCGCAGGCTGAACCGTTTGATCTGCGAAGGCGAAACGTAAATGTCATCTGGACTGGGCAGGTAGTTGTATTCGGCGGAACGGAGGAAGCCGTAGCCGTCGGGGAGCACTTCGAGCACCCCGACCTTGTTGATCATGCCCTCCAGTTCTGTCTTATTCGGGTCGTAATTGGCCATGTATTTCGGCCGGCCCTCGTATACACGCTTGCGCTGCTCTTCGCGCGTACCGGTCATGGCCCGCTGCCGGCGGTTGTCGGGAACCGAAGGAGGTCCCCCACTGCCCGGTTGTTTCTCCGGTCGGCGCGGATCACGCCGTTCCATGCGGCGCGAATCGCGCTCGCCCGGACGTCCCGCGCTACGGGCGTCGCCCCGGTCTCCGCGAGCGTCGCGGTCCCGATCCCCACGGCTATCGCGGTCCCCGCGATCTCCGCGACTGTCGCGGTCGCTGCGGACTTCGCGATCTCGCTCGCCCCGGCTGTCGCGGTCGCTCCGTGTATCCCGGCTGTCCCGCTCGCCGCGGCTATCGCGGTCGCCCCGCGTATCCCGGCTGTCGCGGTCGCTACGCACCTCCCGATCTCTATCCCGGTCGCTCCGGGGCGCATCGCGGCTGTCGCGGTCGCTACGCACCTCCCGATCTCTATCCCGATCGCTCCGGGGCGCATCTCGGCTGTCGCGGTCGCTACGCCCTTCGCCGCGGGTTTCGTTGCGGCCATTGGACTTGCGGCCTTCATACCGATCGTCTGTCCTGCGCGGTGGAGTACGTTCGTTCAAGGTGCGAACCTCACCTCGATCGTTTCCCTTGCGGGTTCTGGAGCCCGAATCGTCCGGCGCGTCGCTACTCGAGCGCTCGTCCACTCGAGGTCCGCGTCCTTCGGGACGGGCGTCCCTCGGGCGGTACGAGCCACGGCTGTCGCCACTGTCGGGTCGCTCTTCCCGGGGCCGGTTCTCCTCATAACGCCGGCCGCCCTCGCGCCCTTCGCTCCAGGATTCGGTGCTGCTGCCCCGAGCGGGACGCTCCTCCGTTTCACGCGGCGTCCGTGCTTCCGCCCGAGGACGACGCTGTTCGCGCGGCGAAGCTTCGTCGCCGGCGCGGCGAGGCGCCGGCGTATCGGCGGCCGACTCGGTCCGGTCCCGCGCGGCGGCGGATGGGGCGGATGCCGGAGCACCCGCAGCCGGCGCGGCCGTGTGTGCTACGGCTTCGGCACGGGTCTCAAGGATGAGATAGATTAAATCCTGCTTTCTCAGCCCGGAATAACCAGTTAGGCCCAGATCCCGGGCGATATCTCTGAGGTCGGCGAGTTTTTGGTTCTGCAGGTCGGCAATTTTCATACAGCGTGGAAGAATAGATGCGGCAGGGGTGTTGTTGGCGTTCAGTGGAACCTCCGCTCTGGCATATCTGCGCGTACAATCCATCCTCGCGCGGTAGACGGCTCAGAAGTGAATCCAACAGGCTCGAAACACCCTCTCGTGAGGTTAAACCAGTCGTGAGATTAAACTAGAAGATCCTGAACTAGGTAGGAAGAAACCCGTAGGTAGAAACCAGAAGGAAGGAAGGACGCTATTCGGGGAGGTAGGCAGGGCCTGTGAAGCCTGGCTCGCGCACGGTTACCTTGGTGTTGGTAGACCTGGAGGGGTCGTACGCGGCGTCGCGTAGCTTTCTTGCGAAATGCTGACCTCGCAAGATAGCGCATCGTACCGTAAAATCAACGATTGACGCGGCCGCATTGGCAAAATTTCATCTGAGACCCCCATGAAGCCGTGCGTGATTGCGCCGGCGGCTGAGCCCTTTCGACGTATGAAGCGCCTCTCTGCCGGGCGCCTGCATGCTGGCGCGCCGGTGCTGGTTCGGTAAAGTGTGTTATGAAAGGTGAGGCCGGTTGAGGTCAGCCTCGGGAAGGACGTGCGCGGCGACATAATGTGAGCCAGTGATCAGCAAACCGTCTTCGGGCCTGCCCAGCCGGCGGAACCACACCATGGCGTCCTCGACGCTATCGGAACGTTGTACGGAAAGGCCGTGCCGCGCACATACAGCGGCCACCTCCTCGGGAGGCATCGCGCGCTCGACGCCGATCGGAACCAACACGACGCGCGCCCCGGCCTCCCTGAGCAATTGCGCCATGCGATCGATATCCTTATCCCGCATGACGCCAAATACGACGAACAATCGACCTCCGCCCCATGCTAGTTGTTCGTTCATAAACCGCAGGCTGGCGGAAAGACCGTCATGATTGTGCCCAACGTCCTGAACGATCAGGGGTTCCGTGGCCATCACATCGAGGCGCCCTTGAATGCCGGATAAGGCGCGTACGCGCCGCAAGCCGGCATAGACGACCTTCGCGCTGGCCCGACTCTCCTCCTCAAAAATAACTTCCGCCGCCCGCACCGCGACGGCGGCATTTCGCGCCTGGAACCGCCCCGGCAACGCCACATGCAACCCGACATACTGACGCACCGGCGTCGACAGATCCATCGTGATGCCGGCAAGCGACGCTGTCACATGGGCTATCTGCACGTCGCTATCGAGCGCCAGCAGGGGCGCGCCGACACGGCGCGCGACCTCCGAGATCACGCCGGCCGCGTCCGGTGATTCGACGCCGCTCACAACAGGCACGCCCGCCTTTATAATGCCGGCCTTCTCCGCAGCGATCGCCTCGAGCGTATCCCCCAGAATCGCTGTATGCTCGAGACCGATCGTTGTGATCGCGCACACCGATGGTTCGACAATGTTCGTCGCGTCCAACCGCCCGCCCAACCCCACCTCTACGACGGCGAGATCGACGCCTTCTTCCGCGAAATACAGGAAGCTCAGCGCAACCGTCGCCTCGAAGAAACTCGGCCCCACGGCTTCGAATAGATCCACGTAACGCCCCACCAGTCCCGCCAGGCGCCCATCGGGAATGGCCACGCCATCGATCCGCATCCGTTCCTGCAGCCGGTACAGGTGGGGGGAGGTGTGCAGGCCTACCCTGCGTCCGGTGGACGTGCCTATCGCGGCCAGCATCGACGACGTGGAGCCTTTTCCGTTGGTTCCCGCAACGTGCGCCACGCGCAACACACGGTGTGGATCGCCCATGCCGGCCATCAACGCGGCGATCCGCTCCAGACCCGGGGCATACGCCACGGCGCCGGCTACGGAAAAGCTGGGCAATCCCAACAAGTAGGCTTCAGCGTCGGCTATCGTCATCGGGCGATGGGGGATGGATACCAGGGCAGAAAATCCGGCGCGTGTGTTCGTCAACGTGTTCGATCCGCACCCGGATCGTATCCGACGGCAGCAGCGACTCCACGCGCTCCGGCCACTCGACCAAACACACGCCGTCCCCGAAGAAATAGGCTTCATACCCCAGCTCAAAAAACTCGCTACGCTGGCGGATACGGTAGGCATCGAAGTGGTATACCGGAAAGTCCCGGCCGGCGTACTCTTGCACCAGAGTAAACGTCGGACTGCTCACGGCCCCCTCGTCGATTCCCCATGCCGTACAGACGCCTTTTACGAAATGGGTCTTCCCGGCGCCGAGATCGCCGTACAAGGCTACGACATCGCCTGGCCCCAGCGTCTGCCCCACCCGCTCGCCCAGCGCCAGGGTCTCTTCCGGACTGTGGGAAAGGATGGGCTCGGTAGCGGAAGAGCGGGGCATACGCGGGACGTCAGGTTTCCCCAAGAACGCCCGCCGCCTCGCGGTGATTCCTGTGCGGCCGGCACGCGAACTTTTGTACATAATTCGGTAGATTCCTGCGTCCCTCTCCTTCTTTCCCTCGTCTACATGCGCGCGTCATACCTCTCCCTCGTAGCCTGCGGCATCGCCGCGTTCCTGGCCGGCTGCACGCCGGGCGGCGAATCCAACAGCACGTCCAGCACCACCCCGGGCCGGCTCGAAATCGCCGTCATCCCTAAAGGAACGACGCACCAGTTCTGGAAAAGTATCCATGCCGGCGCCAACAAAGCCGCGAGTGAACTGGACGTAGATATCATCTGGCAGGGGCCCCAACGCGAGGATGACCGCCAATTGCAGATCCAGGTCGTCCAGAACTTCATCAGCCGCGGCGTCGACGCCATCGTGCTGGCCCCGCTTGATGCCCGCAGCCTCGCGCCGCCCGTCGAAGCCGCCGTCGGTCGCAAGATCCCCGTCGTGATCATCGACTCCGCGCTCGAGTCGGACGCTCAGTCGAGCTTCGTCGCCACCGATAACCGCGCCGGCGGCCGGCTCAGCGCTCGCCGACTGGCGGACCTCCTTGGAAAACAGGGGCGGGTCATCGTACTTCGTTACCAGGAGGGCTCGGCGAGCACCGCGCACCGCGAGGAGGGTTTCCTCGAGGAAATCCGCACCTACGCGCCCGACATCGAGATCATCTCCGAGAACCAGTACGCCGGCCCGACCGTCGAGCGCGCCCTCCAGGCTTCTCAAAATCTCCTAAATCGCTTCGCGGACGTTGACGGCATCTTCGCCTCGAACGAGTCCGCCACCCAGGGCATGCTCCGCGCCCTGGAAACCGCCGGCCGCGCCGGCGCCGTCCGCTTCGTGGGGTTCGACGCCAACGAAACGCTGCTCGCCGGCCTCCGAGCCGGCCACATCCAGGGCCTCGCCCTGCAAGATCCGTTCGACATGGGCTACAACGGCGTCAAAACCGCCGTCGCCATCCTCCGAAATGAGCCCTTCGAATCCCGCCTCGACACCCGGATTATGATGATCACCCCGGAGAATATCGACACACCCGAAGCACGAGAACTACTCACCCCCGACCTCGCCACCTGGCTGAACGAGTAGGTAAACGCCCCCATCGCTAATGGCTAATCGCTAATCGCCAATCCCTTGTTCTCTCTTTCCCGCATCGTCAAATCGTTCGGCCCCGTTCGGGCGCTTCGAGGGGTGGATCTTTCCGCCACCGCCGGCGAGGTGCATGCGCTTATCGGCGAAAATGGGGCGGGGAAGAGTACGCTGATGCGGGTGCTCAGCGGCGCCCTGCAACCGGATGCGGGTCATATGACGATCGACGGCGCCTTCTACACTCCCCGCACACCGCGCGACGGAAGGGCCGCCGGCATCGGGATGATCTATCAGGAACTGACCATAGCGCCCCATCTGTCGGTCCTGGACAACATCTGCCTCGGGCTCGAACACCGGCAATGGGGGTGGATCCGGCCGCGGCGCGCCGAAGCGCGCGAAGCGCTGCAGCGGCTCGGGCAGGGGGAGATCGACCTCGATGCGCCGGCCGGCCGGCTCAGCATCGGAAAACAACAGGTCGTGGAAATCGCCCGCGCCCTGCTTTCGAACGCCCGGATTGTCGTGATGGACGAGCCAACCAGTTCGCTTTCGGCCGACGACGCCAGCGCCCTGTTCACCGTCATCCGTCGCCTCAGGGACGAAGGGGTCGCCATTGTCTACATCAGCCATTTCCTGGAAGAAGTGATGACGCTGGCGGACCGATACACCGTGCTGCGCGACGGCGAATCGGTGGCCAACGGCTCGATTGCCGCGACGCACCTGGATGATATCATCGCGGCCATGATCGGCCGGCCCGCCGGCGAGTTGTACCCGAGCCGCCACCGCACGCCCGGCGATCCGCTCCTGACCGTTGATAACGCCTGCGGCCCGGATGGCGGCGCACCGAACCACGTGTCGCTCACCGTGCATCGCGGCGAGGTGTTGGGCATCGCCGGCCTGGTGGGCGCCGGCCGGTCGGAGCTGCTGCGAACCCTATTCGGCCTCCAGCCGGGTGAAAGCGGCGCCCTGCGCATCGGCCCCTCGGGGCCTGTCCGCCTCTCCACGCTCACCCCGGCCGCCGCCCTTGGCCTGGGCATCAACCTGCTCAGCGAGGACCGGAAAGCGGAGGGACTGGCCGTGGACATGACGATCACCGCCAACCTCACCCTCTCTTCCGCCCGCCGGTACAGTAAGCTCGGCTTTCTCAACCGCCGGCACGAGCACGCCGCCGCGGCCGACTGGGTCACGCGCCTGGGCATCCGCGCCCACTCCCCCCTCCAGCCGGCCCGCACCCTCTCCGGCGGCAACCAGCAGAAACTCTGCCTCGCCCGCCTCCTGCACGACGACAGCGACATCCTCCTACTCGACGAGCCCACCCGCGGCATCGATATTGGCAGCAAGGCAGAGATATACCACCTCATCGATGAGGCCGCGCGCGCCGGCAAAGCCATCGTCCTCACCAGCTCTTACCTCCCCGAACTGCTCGGCGTTTGCGACACCATCGCCGTCATGCACCGCGGCGCCCTCTCCGACGTTCGGCAGGCCGGGGAATGGACGAGCAATTCGATTATTCGATACGCGAGCGGAGGAAAAGTGAAAAGTGAAAAGTGAAAAGTGAAAAGTTCAAGGCCTGTGCTTCAATCCCGATCCCCAATTTTGCACTTTTCACGTTACACCTTTCACTCTATCCGCCCAGCCAGCCTTCGATCACAGCGATCTCATCCGGGTGCACCGTGTGGCCCATGCCGGGGAAGATGCGTTTGTCGACCACGGCGCCGAGGGCGGTGAGGACCTCGGCGGAACGGTGTACGCGGGCGACCGGGATGTGGGGATCGTTGTCGCTGCAACCGAGCAACACGGGCGTCCCAGCCAGCGAGCCGGGATACACGAAGGCCTTGTCGTCGGGAGGGGGTGCGCCCGGGTGTTCGCCGCTTCCGATGAGGCCACCGCTCAGCGCCGCAACGCCGCCGTATCGGCGCGGATGGCGGGCGGCGAACTCCAGCGCGAGGCAGGCGCCCTGGGAGAAGCCGACGAGTAGGACCCTTTCGGCCGGCACGCCGGCTGCCCCGGCCTGCTCGACGAGCCCATCGAGGACCCATAGGGCAGACGACAAGCCAGGTTCGTTACGCGTAATCGGGGCCAGAAACGAATGGGGATACCACGTCGCGCCGGCCGCCTGCGGGGCCAGATAGGCCACGTCGTCGCGCCAGAAATGGCGCGCGAGGTCGAGCATCCCTTCGGCCGAAGCCCCCCGGCCGTGAACAAGGATTACGACGGCCAAAGCGCCGGCAAGCGGCGCCCCTGCCACGGCGACAGAGCCCCCCGTATGCGGATCAATCAGATAGTCAGCCATGGTTCACCTCGCGGGGATGCCGCACCGACCGGTCAAGCGCCGGCAGCCGCGCTTCGATTTCGCCCCGACGTGATTCCATCCAGGGCGGGAGCTTGAGCGTGTCGCCGAGAGCCGGCACGGGCTCGTCGTATGCGAATCCGGGCGCATCCGTCGCGATCTCGAACAACACCCCGCCAGGCGATCGGAAGTAAATCGAATGGAAGTACTGGCGGTCCTTCACATCCGTCACCCCGACGCCGGCATCGTACAACGCCGTCTGGTAGGCCACCTGCTCTTCGTCATCCACTGTGCGAAAGGCGATATGGTGGATCGACCCTGCCCCGAAACGCCCGGCGGCTTCGCCCGGAGCGTGGACCAGATCCACATACAAGCCCCTGTCCGCCGACGCGCCGGCGTACCGATACCGCGCACCCTCCTGGCCAATCAAGCAGTACCCCAGCCGGCTCACGAGCAGGTCGGCCGTCGCCTCGATCTCGGCTAGAAGCAGGGTGACGTTGTGAAACCCGCGCAACGCATGGGCCGGCGGTACCGGACCCTCGGCCCACTGTTCGATTGTCGAGGGCTCATCTGTCGCGATGAGTTCCAGCTCCAACCCGTCCGGGTCGTAACACCGAAGCATCGGGTGCCCGAAGCGGGGTTCTTCCTCGCGTATGCTCAGCCCGAATCCTGCCAGTCGATCCGCCCAGTAGGCGACAGAGCCGGCCGGGATCGCATACGCCACCGCACTCGTCTCCCCCGTGCCGAGGCGTCCACGCGGCATGTGGCGCCAGGGGAAAAACGTCATGATCGTCCCCGGCGTCCCGACTTCATCGCCATAATAGAGGTGATACGTGCCCGGGTCGTCGAAATTCACGGTTGTCTTTACGAGCCGCTGCCCCAGCACACGCTGGTAAAAAAGGAGGTTCGCCTGGGGATCGCTTGCCACAGCGGTAATATGATGGAGTCCCTGTATGGCATTCATGATCGTTTCGTATTCATTCCCGAATCATCCACGGCCCAACTTCCGGCAGAGCGCGCCGAGCCGTTGTTGCTCTTCGGCATCGAGCCGGCCTATCGCCGCGGCAACCCGCTCCACGTGCGCCGGCCAGATCGATTCGAACAGGCTCCGGCCGACTTCCGTCAGGTGCACCTCGATACACCGGCGATCGTCGCCGCGCCGGGTACGCGCTACGAGGCTGCGGCGCTCCAGGTTGTCGAGTACCGTCGTCATGTTAGCGCCGCTCTTTAAGATCTTACCGGCCAGTTCACTCGGCATCATATCCCCCAGATGATACAACGCCTCCAAAACCCCGAACTGACTCACCGTCAGCCGGTAGGCCTGGAGATGGGTGTTCACCCGCGCCGACACCGATTCGGATGCACGCGAGAGCTTGATCAAGGTGTCGAGCGCCAGAACCTGCTCCGGGCTCCCTGAAAAATGGGTAGGCATGTATTCGGGTATATGTGAATTGACATCGAGTGAATCAACGTCGAGTGAATCAACGTCGAGTTATTCGATGTCGTACCATGGGTGCGCCAAAACGAATTCCTGTTACACCAACCCAATCGATCAGCCGCCCGGGACAAGACAATCGGAGAAGCCGGCGCGGAGCAGGAGCAGGTCGGGTGGGAGCCAGGCGACGGTCTCGATGTAGCCGGCGCCGAAAAATCCAAAGCCGTTTTCGATGTTGGTCAGCGTGCCGGGCTCGACGAGGACGTTTTCGTCGAACGCTCCGACGGGGGACACCCATTCGGCGTTACCCACATGGACGTCCAGACGCATTTCGCCGGCGCAGATCAGCTGGCCGGGGAGTTCGAGCTGGGCATACGCGCGCGCAATGAGGCGGAAGTCATCGCGCAGGGCGACGGTCAGGCTCCACCGATCCTCGCGACGCACCTGTTTCCCGCTGTAGCTCACTGTAACGGGGAGTTCGGCTAGCGTGACGCCGGCGGAACTGACGGAGAAGGTGGAATAGGTCAGGTCGATGCGCGGCAGCGCCGGCGGATCGCCGACGAGATCGATGGGGAGCTCAATCGCATTGACCGCATTTGTATTGGGCGGAACGATTTCGATCGTGATCGGATCGGGCACGATGACATCCGTGCTGTTGGTGAGCACGCCGTCCGACCGCTCGATCTCGAGCCGATAGGTCTCGCCAAATCCGATCGGTTCGGAAAGCCAGTACACATGCCGATAATCTCCATTAAACAGCTGGATGACGGAGTCGCGCCATGCGAATCGCGCGCCGTCCGAGAGGCGCAACAGCGAAACCGCCGCGTCGATGGGCCCTGGCGTGATGAGCCGTAACTGGTCATCGATCGTGAACACGCGCACGGCATGGGTGTCCGCTTTCGGGTTGATGAACCCGTAGACTGAAAAGGGCAGGTTGGTGCCGATAAACGGATTGACGTCCTCCTCACAACCGGCCAGCGCGCCGATCATCAGCACGAAGACCGCCAGACGGGCCGGCCAGAGGGATGAGCCAGGATACAGTGCGGGCATGATAGGTCGACGGGCGAAGCCGCGCCGGAAGATTCAGTTGAACGTTACCTTGACGCCGACGGTGGGCACAAAGGGCAGCTGATCGCTTCGGCGGAGGGTGAAGATGTCGAGCGCGAGCAGGTTGCGTCGGTTGTAGACGTTGATGGCTCCCGCCTGCAGGATGAGGCCGGCGTGCTCCCACTCGAACGTGCGCTCCAGGGAGATATCCAGCCGGTGGTACGCCGGCAGGACGCCCTCGAAGGGGCGGTCGTAGATGATCCGCCGGCTGTCGATCGCGGTAAAGATGTCCTGGATGCCATCCATGTTCACAAAACCATCGAATCCGATGATCTGGTTGTACGGCAGACCGGAACCGTAATTCCAGCGGACGCTGACGTCAAATACCTTGAGTTTCGTGCTCACGAGAATGTTGAGCTGATGGCGGCGGTCGTGCGGAGGCCGGAAACGCAGCCGCTCGACGCCATACCAGATCGGCAGCGCCGCCTGTTTCGCATTGTAGTGCACGGACGACAGGCCATAGTTGAGGTAGGCATAGAAGGCCGGCCGGCGCACCTCGATGCGGAGGTCGGATCCCAGCGCTCGGCCGTCGGCCCGCTGCATCCGCGACGTGAAGCGGGGAAACGACGTCCACTCCGCGATCCAGATGTTCGTGAAGTACTTGTAGAAGGTCTCGGTGGAAATCTCCAACCAGTCGTTCGGGTGGAAGCGGTACCCGGCAATGGAGTGGTAGGCTTCCGTCAGGTTCTCGGAGGGCGCGCTCACCCATGCCGTGAAGACGTTCGTCGCATCCCGCCGGTCCGTCAACCCGATCACCTCCTGGTGGTATTTGCCGGCGGCTGCGCTCACCTGATGTTGACCCCGCTCCCACACGATGCGCGCACGCGGCTCGAAGAACCGGTTGATCTCGTTGCCCGTGAACAGCTGCGCCACGACTCCAACGCGGGCGCGCAATTCGGAGGAGATGTGGATGTCCGGTTCCAGATAGATCCCGATCTTGTGCCGGCGACCAATACCCAATTCCAGATCCTGATAGAGACCGCCGAGTTGCGCCTCCAGCGAGGGTGCGCGGGCGAAAATGCCGTACTTATACTCGGTTCTACCGATAAAATTCGTAAAATTGACCGCGTAGTTGAAGCTGTTGTGCTGGGACACTCGCACAGGGTCCCCCACGGGGCCCAGTTCGTTGCTCATGTGTGACACGGAGAAGAGCAGTTCGCCGAGGAACGGTTTCCCGCCGGAAAGAAACAGGTAGCGGAGCCCGTACGCCGTGTTCTCCCAGCGCACTTCATCCAGCACCCGATCCACACTCGGCTCGCCCAGCACGCCGGCGTCGTGGGTGCGCAGCATACTGAAGGAGAGCTGCTGGTTATCGTTCAGCACCATATGCAGCTTGCCAAACGCATCGCCAAACGTGTAGGGCAGCGGCTGTTTCAGGTAGAGATCCGCCCCCTGATCGATGACGGACTGCCGAAAGGAGCCGAGGATCGACACGCGATCCCGCTTGAGCGGCGCTTCGAAGAGCGCGCCGCTTACGAACGGTGCGAGCGAAACCGAGCCGGCCGCCCGCTTTTTATTGCCGTTGCGCGAATAGATATCGATCACGGACGAGATCCGCCCGCTGAACTGGCTCCCGAATCCGCCGGCGTAGACGTCCGCCCGGTTGATGATATCCGACGGAAACGCGGAATAGAAGCCTAGGATGTGAAACGGCTGGTGGACGTACATCCCATCCAGCAGCACCATATTGTGCGAGGGTTCGCCGCCGCGGATAAAAAACTGCCCGCCGCGGTCGCCGATCGACACGACGCCGGGCATCGTGCCGAGATATGTCGCGAGGTCACGCGAGACGTCTGGCGCCGGCACCAGTTCGATATCCTCCGGGCGCACCGTCTGCAGGCCGGCGGTCACCCGCGCTGCGCCGCCGACGCGCTCGGCCTCCACCAGCACTTCGTCCATCTGAGATTCGCCGTATTCGAGCGCGACGTTGATGGTATGGATGCTGCCGGGGCGCAACACCAGCGTATCGCGGTACGGCGCGTAACCGATATACGAAATGCTGAGCAGATACTGGCCCGCCGGGATGCGGGATACCGTGTAGACGCCGTCGTTATCCGTCACGGTGCCAAAAAAGGCGCCGTTTTCGTTATCGAGCAGGATGTTGACCCCCTGCATCGCTTCGCCGTCTTCCCGGTCCGTCACAAATCCGCGCACCGTCGCCGTCTGGGCAGACGCCGACTGCGCCATGCCCAGGAGGAGTAAGAGGACAACCAACAGGAGCGAAAGGTGTGCGCGACCACCAGTGCCTTTTAAGCCACCGGAGATTCTTAAGCCACCGGAGATTCTTAAGCCACCAGGGCCTGCCATGCGCGTGGCAGCAGGCAGAGTACGGGATACGAACATACGGCTACGGCTCCGCTAAGGCGTTGGTGTGCCGGGAAGGGTGGCAAAGGGGGGGGGTGTACTCATCGACTTCGCATGAACCAATACACTTCCCACAGGCGGGCACCACCACACCTCGCCGGGTTATCACGAGGAGAGATCCGTGAAAAGGGTTTCCACGAAGCGCTCCGTATTGATAAACCCGGTGCCCCAGGACTCATAGTCGGCCGCCGGCTTTGCTGCCTGCACCTCCTCGAGCGTTTTGCCCTCGGCGACGAGCAGCATCACGGCGGAGCGCACCCGGGTCAGCATTTCGAGATATTCGCGAAGGTCCGCGGGCGTGGAGAGGGGTCCGTGTCCGGGGATGATCTTCGTCTCTTCGTTTGCGATCGACAGCGCCCGATTCGCCGCCGAGATCACGCCGTCCACCGAACCGCCCGAACCGAGATCGACATAGGGAAACCGGCCGGCGAAAAACGTATCGCCCATGTGGATGACGTTGGCGCCCGGGAAATGGATGATGGCGTCGCCGTCGGTGTGCGCTTGCGCCACATGGATGCCGCGAATCGCGTCGCCGTTGAGATGGAAGGTGACGTCCTCCGCAAAGGTGACGATCGGAAGCGCGGCCCTGGGAGCGGGCGGCGTCGTGGCATTATTCGCCGCCCGGAACTGTTCGGTGCTCATGCGCTGGTAGACGTTGTCGTGCGCGACGATGAGCGCGCCGCCGGCGCCCATGTTCTCGTTGCCGCCCGTGTGGTCGCCGTGCCAGTGGGTGTTGATGACGAAGCGAACCGGGTTCGGCGTGATCGCCGCGATCGCCGCCTTGATCTTGTCGGTCAGCGGGGCAAACTGGTCGTCGATGATAAACGTCCCATCCTCACCGATCGAAACACCGACATTGCCGCCGGCGCCGATGAGCATGTAGACGTTCCCCGAAACCGGCACCGTCTCGATCTGGACGGCATCGAAGTTCTGCTGGGCCGCCGCCGGCGCAATCGTGCTAAGGGCGATGAGCGACAGGAAAAGGCATACAAAAAGTGGTTTCAGTCCCATGGGAAGATACAAACAGGTGAGGAGGTGAGCCGCGCGCGGTGGCCGACGCGCATCACCAAGATAGTCACTGGGGACGGCAAGATCCACGCCGCATCATTCGCGCAGCATGGCGCTGCGAATCTGGCCTTCGCGGGGCGAGAGCGGATAATAATACAGGATGGCCGGCACGCCACCGGCTTCCTCACTGAGGGTGAAGTAGCCGGACTCGTCGGCCGCCCAGGCGATCGCCTCACCCTGGGGCTCGGGCACGTAGGGCATCGCTTCCGGGGTATCGGCATACCATGGATCGAGCCCGGCTTCGTACCGATATACAACGTCGTAACTCTTCACGAGGGACCACCGGCCCGAGGGCGATATATCCCCCGCGACGGCCCGTTGCGTCAAGCTCACCGACCCGCGCAGCGCCACCTCGCCGACGCGTTCCAACACAAACGCCGCACCGCCCGCCGGCGCGAGAGGCGCGCGGTAGACGGCCTGGCGACCGCTGGATTTGGTGACGATGTACAGGTCGCCTGTAGCGGGGTCGACCATCAAGGTCTCGCTATTATGAGGCCCGTCCGGGTACGTGAGCGCGATCGTCTCCACGCCGCCGAGGGTCGAGTCCACGGGCGACTGGTGCGGCCGCACCGCAGGCTCTGGGACGCGGTATACGTTGATCTGCTGCCGGCGTGTCAAATTGTCCCCGATGTCGCCCATGTAGAGGTAATCCCGCCCGGGAATCGGACCCGGGCCGATCGCCATATCTTCCCAGTCGCGCGCACGCGCTTCAGGCAAATAGAACGTACCGAGCAGCCGACCCTGCGTGTTGATCGCGAAGACGCGGGTCGTATCCCCCGAGTCGTTATGAACCCACACCACACCGCGGTGGCGCCGGCTGGCGGCCAGGCCGGAGGCCTCTCGTATCCGAGCGTCCTCCACCTCGCCGCGCGTTTCGCGCAGAGCGATGGCGGCAGTCGCCGCTGGCTTCATGAACGACGACTCCCCGCTTCGACACGAGGCGAGGAGGATAACAGACAGGAGCAACGCGGAGGGGCGTGCAAACAGAAAGGGGGGCATACGGGGGGTCGGGGGGGTTACTTCATGTCCTTCGCGAAGTGGCGGTACAGCAGATACGTGGTTACAAACGAAACCAGAAACACAAACGCGGGGACGAGAACCCCCCACAGGGAAATTTCCATGGGATGTGAGGCCGTTGGTGAGCGGAAAGGGTCAGGATTTATCGCCGGCATGGTGCCTGCGGTAGGATCGATACGCCAGCCCCATACCCAGCAGGGAAAAAAAGTAGGCGATACTCATCCCGATGACGATAGCGAGTCCCTGGTCCATGTTTGGTTGCAGGTTGAAAGATTGCAGGTTGGCAGGTTGCAGGTTGGAAGGCCTTCAGACACAGGAACATGTAACCTGTAACCTGCCAACCTGCAACCATTTCACTCCCGCCAGCGCGCGCTGGCTTCGAGGTCGTCCAGGTAGCCCTTTTGCTTTTTTTCGTACTCCGCGGAGACGGCTTTCAGCTTCGGATCGATGATCCAGTGCATCAGGACGCCGAGGATGATGCTTACGGCGAGCATGACAAATCCTTCCCATTGAAAGAGGCAGGCCATCGCGAGGCCGACCATGCTCAGGGCGTACACGATAGGCGAAATGAGGATCGTAATCCAGTCTTCGCGGGTCCATTCGTCGGCATCGGCGTCGGACCAGTTGCGGCGGATAAAAGGCATGGCGGTTGTCGGTTCCGTGTGGGATCGGGAGAGCGGGCTCAGATCAGTCCGCGGCGCCGGGCTTCGCGCCGCACGGGCCCCCAGAAGCCGATCGGGCGGGCCTGAACGTAGTATTTGACGAGGTGGTCCATATCCTCCGGTGGCGTCATGAACGTCACTGGCAGATACACCAGCGCGCCGAGCACCATCAGGAGCCAGAACTGCTGATAATCGGGGAGGGCGGGCAACACCCCGAACTCGGGGAGGATCCAGACGACTAACCAGCTGAAGAGCAGATTGGCCATCCAGGCCGAGAGATACCCCCAGGCGTTAAACCGCCACCAGACCACCTGGAGGATGTTGGGCAGCCAGATGCCGGCTGCCATGATCCAGATGGCGAAGATCAACCAGGAGGTGATATCCTCCATCATCAACCCGAAGAAAAACGAGCCCAGCAGGAGGAGGAGGGTCGACCATCGTCCGACCCAGACGAGTTCACTCTCGGTGGCCTCGGGCTTGTAGTAGTGGTGGTAGAGGTCGCGCGTCGCGTAGAGCGCCCCGAGGTTGAGGTGGGTGGAGATGGTTGAAATATGGATGGCGATGATGGCGGCGAAGAAAAACCCCATCATGCCGGCCGGCAGGTAGTCGAACCCGAGCCGGAACCAGCCCATCTCGTAGTCGGCCACCTCCGTGATACCCGGAAACAACACATAGAAGGCCAGGATGGCCACGGCCCAGACCGAGTTGCGCAGGAGCCCTATGATCGTGCCCCACCAGATCGTATAACTGGCGTCGCGGACGGTGGCGGCGGACTGGATGCGCTGCGCCTCGCTGTACCAGTCGATCGACGTCCCCATCCCGAACCCGCCGAGGACGGCGATAAAAAACATCGTACCGACCCAGGCTACCGGCATTTCCCCGCTGAACCACCCCGTGAACGCAAACGGGCTCAGCCGATCCGCCTCGCCCATCGCTGTCAGCTTCTCGACGATGCCCAGCGGACCCCCGGCTTCCACGATGCCCCATATCGACACGATCATGATCACCAGGAACGCGATGATGCCCTGCTGGAAATCGGCCATGACGACGCCCCAGTAGCCGGCCGCCAGCACATAGATGGCGCACACAGCCGAAAACACGACGAGCCCGATCCACAGGTCCCACCCGAACAAGAACTGGCACACCTTCCCCATCGCGATGCCCACCCAGCCCAGGATGAACATGTTCATGAACACCTGCCAGCCGGCCATCCACCCCCGCATCATTTCCGCCCCGAGCCCGGTAAACCGGATCACGTTCCACTCCGCCTGCGTGTAGGCCAGCGAACGCCTGAAAATCCGCGTGGAGACAAACGCGCTGATGGCGGCCCAGGCGGAGAAAAACGTGTACCAGATCCCGACCATCCCGTATTTATAGATCACGCCCGTGATCCACATGGGGGTGTCGGTGGCAGTGTGGGTGGCATAGACGGATGACGCCGGCAGCCACCACGGCAGGCCGCGGCCGGCAAGGAAGAAGTCGGACTCCGACCGCTTACCCAATCGGTAAAACAATACCCCGCTACCGATCATCAGCACCAGAAACATGACGACCCAGAACCAATCGAGCCAGGTGAAGACTACGTTCATTACGGTCAGAGCCTGCCAGACACAGCGAGTGGAAGCACGCCCTCCGTCGTTAAGCCACCCGTGTTCCGGAGGGAAGCGGGCGGTCCAGACGAGGCGGTCGCGAAAAACTCCCCTGATTTACAAATTATTTTGGCGATAAGCAACGCGCCCAACCGCTCCGGTGGGGACAGCAGGGGCTCTGCAAGACAGCCTATACCTACTAATTACATTCAGGCCGTAAAAATTCGTCCGTGACGCCTGTATTTCGTAAAGATTACGATAAAGTATGTCCTTACCGTTTATGCATTCCTGGCGATACATTACCTTTCGCCACTCTCGGCAAATCCTGCGCACAACCCGTGCGCTACACGATTGACGACGCTGCTTCATACTGACCCACATCTCGCCGGCCACGTCGCTATCCGGTACCACTGTCTAATAGCCCGCTAAACAGACGCCTATGCGTCACGAACTCTCTCTGTTGCTACGTGGCCTGGGCGATAAAATCGACCCCCAGATCAGCGCGTTTTTGCTTAACGGCATGGAGACCGGTGCGTTCGACTATAGCATTTACACGGAGGTTTACAACGTCAAGATCGTCATCAACCGCGGCAATGAAGAAGCGCTGCGTCAGCTGCTCGAAAAGTTCAAGCTGATCGTGAAGATGGACGTACACCGCGTGCTCGCGCGTTGCCTGCCGCTGGACTACGACCCCAACGAGGAAAACGAAGGAGAAGACGAAGACTCGCTCGGGTTCCTCAAACGCACCACGCGCTTTCTGAACCGCCCGCCTAAAATCGACCCCGCCCACCTCGGCCCCTACGCCCAGACCCGGATGCTGGACTACGGCCCGACGATCGACCGCATCACCGACGGCATCGCCTCCACGTGCCGTGGCTACAGCCGGCTCGAGGCGTTCGTGCTCGCCTGGCTCGTGACGGACACGTTCCTCCACACGGCCGAGAATAAAACGCGCGTGGAAAACTTCAAGAGCACAGGTAAGGTCGACCGCAAATGCTGGATCACGCAGCGCGACGAAAAAGTCCGCCGCGCCCACCAACTCGTCGAACGCCAGGAAGTGGGGCTTTACGACTCGTTCCTCGTCTCCGACGAAAAAATCGATTACCCTGGCGACCCGAAGGGCTCGTTCGAGAACATCCTCCTCTGCCGCTGCTTCATCGTGCCGGTCTCCTGACGGCTGCCTGAACGACAGTTACTTGACCAGTAGAGCGGATTCGGTAGTGGTGAAGAGGTCCCCCGTCGCCTGGAACAGGTAAAGCCCTCCTGGAAGCCCGCCGGCGTCGAACATAAACCCATACGGCCGCTCGGCCTCCAGCGCCCCATCGTGCAACACGGCCACGCGGCGGCCCATCATATCAAACACTTCCAGCCGCACCTGTTGCGACGCCCCGAGCGTAAGGGTGAACTGCGCTCGCGGGTTAAACGGGTTTGGGTAGACGGTTGTCTGTTCGTGGGTTCCGGCCATGGGTACGGCGACAGTGCGCTCCGGGCTGTAGGAAAAGCGCCCGTCGAAGTCGACCTGCTTGAGCCGAAACAGCTGCCGACCCGCGCCGATGCCGCTCACGGTGAACCGATAGCTCTGCGGGGAGGCCGTCGTGCCGGCCCCCGTCACAAACGCGAGCGGATAAAAGCGGCCCTCCACGGCGCGCTGCACCTCGAAGCCGGCGTTGTTGGTCTCGGAGGCGGTCTCCCACCGGAGCGTCACTTCGCCGCCGGATGCCATCAGATCGAACGTCACCAGGTCGACGGGTAGCACGGGATGGTCGGGCGTGTTTTCCCACCACGCTACTTCTCCGCCGAAGCGTCCGCCAATCAGGTCCTGATCCCCATCCCCATCTACATCCGCGGCGCAGACATGGGTCGCGAATTCGAAGAAATCCTCTACTGGATGCTCGCGCCAGGTCACGCCATCGCCCTGTACGTTTTCCCACCAGGCGACGAGGTCTCCTTCGGCGGCCGCGGCAACAACATCCAGATCGCCGTCGCCATCGAGATCAGACGGAAACGTGGAGAAGGCGCCGTCGAATGAGGCGTCGACGGCCCGACGCGTCCAGTTCAGGGCCGTGCCATCGTTCTGCCACCAGGCCACCTGATCGGCCGCGTCGGCGGAGCCGAGCACGTCGAGGTCGCCGTCGCCGTCGAGGTCGATCGCATGTACGGAGTTGGCACCGTCGAAATTGGGGTCGATCGGGTGTTTCGTCCATGCGGAAGCCGCGTTGGCATTTTCCCACCAGGCCATCTCGTCGCCCACATCCGCGGCGCCGAGGATATCGGTGTCGCCATCCCCATCGAGGTCGACCAGCGCCACCTGCCGGGCGCCGTCGAAGGCGGCGTCGACGGTGTGTTCCGTCCAGGCGCCAGCCGCTCCGTCGGCGTTTTCCCACCAGAGAATGGCGTCGGCCTTGAGGGCAGCGCCTACGAGGTCCGGGTCGCCGTCTCCGTCGAGGTCGGCCACGCGGACGTGCATGGCGAAGTCGAACGAATCGGTGACGGTATGGGCATTCCAGGCGCCGGCCGCTCCGTCGGCGTTTTCCCACCAGACGATCGCGTCGGCGACCGCCGCCGCGCCGACGAGGTCATGGTCGCCGTCGCCGTCGAGGTCGGCGGCGACGACATAGCGGGCGCTAGCAAAGGCGTCCGCGACGATGTGCTTGGTCCATGCGCCGCCGGCTCCATCGCCGTTTTCCCACCAGACGATGTCGCTGGCGTTCATCGCGGCGCCGAGCAGATCGATGTCGCCGTCGCCGTCCATATCGGCGGCTTCGACGGCGTGCATCCCGTCGAAATCGGCATCCACTGTCCTTTTTTCGAAGGAAGGAGCCACCTGGCCGCTGGCGGGCCAGGTGATGAGGACACCTAACAAAACGATCCCGGGCAGCGTCACGCCGGCGGCGTGGTCCCGGATCCAACACACACACCGCCGCCCACGGATCGTAGCGATCGGAGTAGCCATGGCTGGTCCTGTCGTCGTAAATGGAGGAGGGTACAGCGGGAGGGGGCGAACCGCCATCGAGAGGGGGATGTCTGGTGGCGAAAGCCGCATGCCCGGGCCGGCCGGGGGCGCCGCTCTGGAGGCATGCCGTGCGCGATCAGACGTCATCTAGTACGTCGTTGCGCGGGCACGCGGCCACGGGCGGCTGCGTAAGCGTTTTCGAAATCGGCCGGAGATCGTGGGGCGATGGGGCGTATGCGGCCGGTGAGGTGAGGGTATCGGCCGGCCGGAGGAGCGGGTTAAGCGGCCGCCGATTCGCCGAACGTGGGGGCCTCGCCCTGTAACCGGAGATCACGCGTTTTGAGCTGGAGGGTGGTCGATCCGTTCCAGGTATTTTCTTCGATCGAAAACAACAGTTCGATAGGCCGGCCCTGCCGGCGGCTCGCCAGGAGGGCGTCGAAGTGGTCCTTCATATCAAACCCGATGGCGTCCAGCGGCAACGCGGCCGCACCCTGCCCGCGGACGCTGAACTTGATGTGGCTGCCGTCCTTCCCGATGAGGCGGGGATCGCCGGCGAGGACGACGTCGCGGGCATGGAACACGGGCTTGTGATTCGCCGGCCCGAACGGAGCGAACTGCTTGAGCACTTTCCAGAACCGCCCCTGGATGCCGTCGACCTGGGCGAGGTCCACGGTGGAGTCGACGGAGATGGACGGACTGAGCATGTCGGCCGTGATCATGGACCCCACGACCTCGTTGAACCGCGCCTGGAATGCTTCGAGGTTGGAGCGCTCGAGCGCGAGGCCTGCGGCAAAATCGTGCCCTCCAAAGGTTTTGAGCAGATCCGAACACCCCTTCAGGGCGTCGTAGATATTGATACCGCTGATCGAGCGCGCCGAGCCTTTGATCTGGTTGTTGACGGTGGCCAGCATGACGGTGGGGCGATAAAACCGCTCGACGAGCCGGCTCGCGACGATGCCGATCACGCCGGGGTGCCACGTGTCGCGGTGGACGACGACGGCGTGGGGATACCGGCTCCCCAGCTGACGCTCGGCGAGCACCGTCGCCTCGCGCACCGTTTCCTGATCGAGCGTGCGCCGTTCCAGGTTGACCTTCTCGAGCGCCTCGGCCAGCGAGCTGGCCACGTCCTCATCCTCCGCCAGGAGGAGTTCGACGGCCCGGCTGGCGTCGCCGAGCCGGCCGGCCGCGTTGATGCGGGGCCCGAGGCCGAACACGATGTCGGAGGTCGTGCAGGCCGCCAGGTCCACGCCGGCCGTTCGGGCGAGCACCCGGACGCCGAGGCTCGGTTTTTCTTGTAGCCGCTTCAACCCTTCGATCATCAACACCCGGTTTTCGCCCTCCAGGGGGACGATGTCGCTGGCCGTCGAGATCGCAACGAGGTCGAGGTAAGCAAAGGCGTCCTCGGCAGGCTGGCCGCGGCGCGCGAGAACGGCCTGGATCACCTTGAAGCCGATACCGCAGCCGGAGAGCTCTTTGAACGGGTAGCTGCAGTCGTTGCGTTTGGGGTCCAGCACGGCGACGGCGTCCGGCACGGTGTCGAGCGCCTTGTGATGGTCGCAGATCACGAGGTCGACGCCGCGAGCGCGGGCGTGCGAAGCCTCGGCATGAGCCGTGATGCCGCAGTCGAGCGCGATCATCAGCGAGCGGCCGGCGTCGGCGGCGCGGTCGATGGCGGTGGTGTTGAGCCCATACCCGTGCTCGATCCGGTCCGGGATAAAAAACTGGGCATCGGCGCCCTGTTCACGGAGGAAGCGGGTCATGAGGGCGGCGGCCGTCGTACCGTCCACGTCGTAGTCGCCAAACACCAGGATGGACTCGCCGGCCTCGATGGCCCGAACGATGCGGTCGGCCGCGACGTCCATATCCTTCATCAAAAAGGGATCATGGAGATGCGCGAGGGATGGCCGGAAATAGTGCTTCGCCTGGTCGAAGTCCTCGATGCCACGGAGCACCAGAGCGCGCACCAGGGCTTCCGGCAGGTTGTTGAGGTCGCACTGAAGCCGGGCGGTGATCTCCGGCTTTTCGTAGGGGCGCAGGACCCAGCGGTATTTCATGCAGAAACGGGGTGCAAAGACGTCATAGGGGTCGGCGAAGATACGGCGCGCCGTCTCGGGATGAAACGGCGCGCCTGGCTCCTCGAGCCGCTCTTATTTACCTAGACGTTTGGGGCCTGCCGTGTATACCCATTTCAAGCGTTTCGTTGCCGATTTAGTTGGCACTGACGTTACGCAGCCTGAACATCACGGGAATGGCCAGCTTTACTTTCACGGCGCGTCCGCGTTGCCGGCCCGGCGTGAACCGCTGTAACATCACGGCCCGCATGGCCTCTTCGTCCAAGAGACCGCTCACCGAGCGGACGATGATGGGGTCTCGCGGAATCCCCTGTTCGTCAATGATGATCTGCACGATCACCCTTCCCTCGACCCCGGCCTTACGCGCCATCTCCGGGTATTCGATGGCCGATGTAAGGCTGGACAACCCACCGATCAGGACAGGCATGTCTTCGACGGCCACGAAGATTTCGTTCGACACTTCCTCCTCTTCTTCCACCGTCGGCGGAGGAGGAGGAGGTTTTACGTCCACAAGGGCTTCATCCAGATCAAGGGAGGCATCGAATTGCAGTTCGACGCTTTCGTCGAGCACCTGGTCGTTCGGTACTTCGATGGGCACCGGCGGGCGGGGTGGTGCCGGCGGCGGCAACTCCTGGCGCGTTTGAAGGATCTCCTCGAGCGTCACCAACTCCTGCCGCACCTCCACGATCGTGTAGTCCGAGTGGCTCGAAACGGGGATGTGGAATGCCAGAACGACGACCCCCAGCGCCAGCACCAGGCCGGCGGGCAACGCCAGGCCATAGCTGAGGTCGCACGCCGTGAACCGATCCACGCGTTGCGCGAATCGCTTACTCAGCTCATTGACGGCGTGCCTGGGCGCCCAGCGGACGGGCGGGGGATTCGACGGGTGCCCGGTCGCGTGGCCAGGCTGGGACGATTCATTCAGAAAGGAGGATCTCATGACGTCATCTCTGTGGATTGCCGTGACGGGTGCCCCTGATGGCTTCCCCGGCAAGTACGGCATCCCGCTACGCGTCTTTTCACAGGCTACTGGCTAGTCGAGACGTCGGCGAAACCCTTACACTCGTTTCTTAACAGTTCCTTTCAGCGAGGCCGGCAGGGCGGTCGTACCTTGACCATCGGTTAGGGATGCTGATGCGTAGCATTCGAAGCAAGAGCCCGGCTCCCCGTAAGGAGTCGGGCTTTTTTCATCGAATCGAGAGGTTTCTGCTGGCAACGACCCCTTCGATTTCGCGGAGATACCGTTCGGGGGCCTGGTCCACCCAGGCGCGGAAGATCTGCGTGGGAGGCAGGAGGACGTTGCGGGCTTCTTCCAGACGCTCGATCTCAAACGACGCGGCATAGACGCCGCCGCCGAAGCCGGCGAGGTCGAGCGCGTTCCAGTATTGCTCCGCGTGTCCGCGGACCGGCACGGCGAGGATCGTCTTGCCATAGTACATGGCTTCGCAGGTGGATTCGAAGCCGGCCGTGCAGACAAGCCCGCTGCATCGGGCCATCATCTCCAGAAATTTCCGATCGCTCAGCGGATGAAACGTGAGGGTCGGCGAATAATCCCACGGCTCGGGAGTCTGCGGGTTGTCCCAGAAGCAGTGCAACCGGCGCTCCGGATGATGCCGGTGCCAGGCGATGACTTCGTCGGCGTACCCCTGGTTGAGCAGGTACATCAGATAAAACGGCTCTTCTATCGTGGCATCCAGGGGCTGCTCGAACACTTCGGGGCGCAGGAGCGGGGGGAGGACAGCGAGGCGCGGACGCGACGGCGCGGGGTAATAGGAGAGCGCCAGCCGGCGCGACGCCCCAAACGATGAGAGCCGGGTGAAATTTTTGGCGCCGAACCGCTGGGCCCACATGCCCGGCGGAAAAGGATAGACGGGGTGGTGGTACATGTACTGATGCCCGATGCACACCACCGGCGCCGTCGGCCGGTACAGCAGCACATACGCCCCAAACAGCGGCTCGAAGAAGTTGACAATGACGTCTGGTCGCGTGGCTTCGATCGCGGTGTGGATCGTGTCGATGCTCGCTCGAAAGGCGCCGCCCATGCGTACGTTCTGGACGATAGTGGCGCCCATATCGACCGATTTCTGCGTGGCGTCCAACGCGAAGTTGGGGCTATCGAAATAGGTGACCGGTGTGCCAATTTTCTCGGTAAAAAACGTGGGCACCCGCCGGCCGCTGCTTTTTCCCATCAGCACGCCGGCGACTCGGTGGCCGGCGTCTTCGAGGATAGCCTTGAGGGCGAGGGCCTGGGTCATGTGACCGCGCCCTTCACCCTGGACGATAAACAGGCAGTTCAGTGGAGTCATGGGCATACGAGCTCGGTACGCCGGCGAAACAACCGAGATCGCACCAGTTCAGTGAGGATGTAAGCCGTTCATGGCGAATCGCAGGGGAAGCTCTAGTTCATCGTGGCCCGATTCATTGCCCGAATTTTCACCGGCATCGGTAGAACCGTCCCAGCGAATGATCTCGAGCGTACCGTCCACGTGTTCGACGAGCGCCGTGCAACTCTCCACCCAATCGCCGGAGTTGCCATACTGCACGCCATCGATCGTTCGCATCTCCGCGTGGTGGATGTGGCCACAGATCACCCCATCCACTTCGTATTTGCGGGCTTCTTGCGCTACAAACCGTTCAAAATGAGCGATGTGCTGCACCGCCCGCTTCGTCTTATACTTCACATACGCGGAAAGCGACCAGTACGGCAGGTTCAGGCGTTTTCGTAGCCGGTTGTACCAGTAATTGGCGCTGAGTGTCAACTGATAGGCGCGCGCGCCGAGGACCGACAGCCACTGCGCGTACTGGACGACCCCGTCAAACTCGTCGCCATGCAAGACGATGAATTGCCTGCCGTCACAGGTGGTGTGCATGGCATTCAACCGTGTTACGATCCCCCCGAATTGCTGATCCACGAAGCCGCGCGCAAACTCGTCATGATTGCCGGGGATGTAGGTCACCCGCGTGCCTTTTCGGGCCTTTCGAAGAATCTTCTGGATGATATCGTTGTGAGCCTGCGGCCAGTACCAGGCTTTCCCGAGTGCCCAGCCGTCGAAGATATCGCCGACGAGGTAGAGGTATTCCGATTCATTGCAGCGGAGAAAGTCGAGCAGGGCCTCCGCCTTCATGTGGCGGGTGCCGAGGTGAAAATCCGAGATCCAGATCGTACGGTATCGATTGGGTCCGCCGTTCCCCATAGCCCGTAAGCCGTGTTCTAGCCAGAATGAGCCCAGATCGGGCGTGTGTCCTGATAGGAGAGGATACGAGAACGGGATTACCGGATGATGATCGCCGGATTAGCAAATTATGGTGCCGTCCTGGTGGATACAAAAAGGGGGGACGCCGGCGATCGCCAGCGTCCCCCCGAAACCGATGCTATAGCGTCTTTACTTGATCAGCAGCATCTTGCGGGTGCTGTTAACCCCGTTACCCTCCAGCGTGTAGAAGTAAAGACCCGAAGCCATGTCCCGCGCGTCGAAGCGGACGCTGTACGTGCCGGCAGGCTGGACGCCGTCGGCGAGCAGGGCCACTTCGCGGCCCAGCACGTCGTACACCGCGAGGCGGATCGCGCCGGCGCTGACCAGCTGGAATTCGATCGTCGTCGTCGGGTTAAACGGATTCGGGTAGTTCTGCTTCAGCGCGAAGAACGACGGCACTTCGCTGGAGATCGGCTCGATGGCGACGCCGGTCGTGAAGCCTAGTGCGCCCAGAGCGGTCCATCCCACCAACCAATTTTCATCGCCAAAGGCCCCCACGTAGGGGACCGTCGTAAAAAACGCATCGCCCGGGTCGGCCACCTGGGTGGCGTCGAGTGCCGGGCTGCCCACCGCCGGCCGAGGGTCCAGGCCGCCGTCCGCCTCACGACTCACCCCCCGAAGCTGCGGGTTCGCGATCCGGTTTGCGTTCGCCAGCAGGTGGGTCTGAACAAAGTCCTGCGGCGCGATCGCTCCGATCGAGTTGTCCCCGAAGCCCCACCACAGGTTGTTCGCCAGCACCAGATCGCCGTTCGCCATCCGGTCCTCGCTGTCCGCCGGCTTGTTCGCATCGCCCGCCACCACTTCCACCAGAATCCCGTTCCCGCCGGTCAATGCGCTGTACTCCGTGAAGATCGAATTCCAGTACTTGCCGCCGCTGTTGTCACGGAAGATCAGCATCTCCGCGCCGTCCCCTTCCGCCGTGCCGGCGTCCGGGCCGATGTACGTCACGTTCGAGAGCTGAGGGATCGAATACGGCTCGAAAAACTCGTTCCCCAGCGCGCCGTCCTGCTCCGCCGTACGGCCACCCACGTCGTTCCCCTGGATCGCGAACCAGAACTGGCCCTTGCCGCGGTACCCTTCGTCCCAGTCGAACGCGTCGTCTTCGTTGAACGCCGACACCAGGTACTTCGTGTTCACCGTACCCCCGAACCACTCGAACCCGTCGTCCGCGCTTGCGAACGACTCCACGTATTCGATCACCGTGCCCGAGCCCACGCCGCCGAGGGTCAGGCCCTGGATCTCGTTGCCGGCCTGGTCGCCCACCGCGATTCCCGAGTGGCGGATCGAAACGTACCGGAAGATGCCCGAGTTGTGCGCGTCGTCCGTGCCACCGTACTCTGCCCGGTCGTCTCCCTCGGCCACGATCTCATTGATTCCCTCTACCTCCTTCACGCCGCCGTCCGTCGGGTTGTTTGTCGAGGCCTGGCCCAGGATCACCACGCCGCCCCACAGGCCGCGGTCCTGGAACGTCAGGCTCCCGTTGTCCAGCACCGACGTGAACACGATCGGGGTCGAAGCCGTCCCTTCCGCCAGGATCGTCGCGTCCTTCGTCACAACCAGCGCCGAGGCCTCGTTGCCCTGGCCCGATTCCGCCTTGATCACCGTACCCGGCTCGATGATCAGCGTCGCGCCGTCTTCCACGAACACCACACCGTCCAGGATGTACGTGTTCGCCGACGTCCACGTCGTCACCGAACCTGGAGCAATGTCCGCGTCCGTCACGCGGATCTCCGGTTGTGCAAACGCGGCCATAGGCAGCGCGATAATCGTAAACGCAAGAAGTAGTAGCCGTTGCATGATGCTCTTATGTGTTGGTGAGTATAGCCGTGGTGGGTTTGAGTGCGGCGGCAGACGAGTTGGTCATAGTACCGCAACGATTCGGTAACGATGGCTTAACACCTCCCAGAAACACGTCGGGGTGGCTCATCTGAGCCACCCCGCGCGCTGTTCGCTGGAACAGGCCATCAAGCCGCGTTCGCCGCTATTCAACTTTGTAGGTAAAGCTGAGCGAGTACGTTCTGCCCGCTTCGAACTGCTGGTAGACGTAGTCGATGTCTTTAAACGACTGGCTCAGCGTCGCATCGCTGTCCGTGATGTTCTTGACGGCGAACTTGAGGCTCACGCTACGCCAGATCCGCTGGGAGTAGATGATATCCACCGTCCCGCGGGCGCGCTCGTAGATGTCCGGCGCAGCGCCTTCGGACACCACGCGGAGGCGATCGCCGAAGGCGTTGTAGTAGATGCTGGCTATCGAGCCCCATTCGGGCTTCTGGTAGGTGAGGTCGAAGTTGACGACGAAGGGCGACTGGCCTTCGAGCGGACGGCTCGTGGCCGCCTCGGCATCCGCCGAGCGGATGACCATGAGTTCTTCCTCGGGGATGTCCACCTCGGAATGCACCAGGGCGAGGTTGCCGCCGACATCGAAATTCTCCAGGATCGACGCGAAGGCGTCGAGCCGGCGGCGGAACTCGAACTCGGCCCCGACGACCCGACCGGTCGCCACGTTCTGGATCGACATCGTGTTGTTGCCGACGCTGGTCTGGATCACGCGCTCGATCGGGTTTTCGAAGCCCTTGTAGAATCCGCTGACGGCGAGGATCTCACCGGGGCGCACAAACCACTCCCACCGAAGGTCGTAGTTCGTGACGAGCGTCCGCTTGAGGTTCGAGCTACCCGAGAAAACGAAGTCGCCCACGAAGTCGAACGTTGCGTAGGGCGCCAGCTCGCGGAACGTGGGGCGAGCCAGCGTCTGCGTGGCCGCGGCGCGCAGGTTCATGTTGTCGGTGAGTGCATAGACCAGGTTGACAGAGGGCAGATAATCGTCGTTCTCCAGCCGGCCGGCGACGAGGGCGCTGTCGGCGCTCTGGGTGGTCATGCGGGTCGCTTCGAGGCGCACGCCGCCAATGAGGCGCAGCTTCCGTGTGAGGAGTAAGTCGGCCATGGCATAGCCGGCCGAGATCGTCTGGTCGCCTGTGTAGTTGCTCTTGAGGGACGACGCGTCGATGATGTAGTTGCCGAAGGTCGGCCGGCCGGCCGTGCCGGTGCCGATGATGCCGGTGGAAGCAAAAAACGCGTCGTTGTCGCCGCCGAAGGCGCTGTAGGAGAACCCTGCGCCCTGGCGGTACTCGAACCGGCGCTCGTTAAAGTCGCGATGTACGTCGATATAATTGCCGCCGAACATGACCTTGCTGCTTTTGCCGGCGAGTTTAAACGGCACCGAGAGGTCCAATCCATACTCCTGGTTCTGCTCCTCCAGGTTGCGGAAGAACCGCGCCGGCGAGGGGTAGAGCGAGGCCGGCTTCTGGTATACCGTATCGGCGTCAACAAGGGTGAAGTGGTTCGAGAAGTAGCGAAGATCAGGCTCGTCCTGCACGCTGGTCGCAAACGAGGCGCGCCACTCGGCTGTCACGGTCCGCACGGCATGTTCGCCTTTAAACTGCAGCGAATTCAGGCTGCGTTCCTGGTAGCCCAGTACGCGGGTCTGAAAGGTCGAATTACCCGACAGGTCCTGCCAGAACCCTTCGAGGTAGCGGGTATCCGAAGTGCCGTTCTGGGTCCGCAGAAATGTCGTGGACAGTTCGTGATTCGGGTGCGGCTTATAGGACAGCGTGGCCACGCCACCCCAGTTGGCTTCCTGGGATCCGCGGGTATCGACCAGGTTGCGCAGCGGAGTCAACTGGTCGATCTGCTGGACGGTGCCACCGACGAGTTCGTAGCGGCCAGCGGCGCCGTTGTCGTAGAACGATGTCGCGCGATTATACGTCAGGCTGGCGATGACGCCGAGCGGCCGGCCGAGGAAAGGAATCTGATTGCCGAACGCCATAGAGAAGCCGCTATTGACCGGCGCGCGGGCCACGGTGGGCTCCATCTCCGGCCGGAAGGCGCGGGAGACGTTGTCGAGCAGTTGGGCCTTGGTGGGATCGAAACGGGCCTCGACCTCGGTGGGGATCTGGAGATTCGGATCCTGGAAGATCGCCGGGATGTCCCGGTTGCCGTCGTCGTAGCCGAGCCAGTCGAGGTCGCCAAGGTCGTAGCTCAGGAAGCTATTTGAGAGGCTGGACTGGTCGTTGTACGAGGAGGACGTGGTAAACTGGAGTGTGAACGTATCCGGGAAGTTCTTCGTGCCGACGTTGACGAGGCCGCCCGTGAACGAACCCGGCTTGTCCGGCGTGAAGGTCTTGGTCGTGACGATGTTGTCGAGCAGGCTCGTCGGGAAGAGGTCCAGCTGGAACGCCTGCTTGTCCGGGTCGGCGCTCGGAAGCGTGGCGCCATTGAGCTGGGTGCTCGAGTACCGCTCGCCGAGGCCGCGGATGTAGACGTATTTGCCCCCGACCACCGAGGCGCCTGTCACTTTGGTCATCGCGCCGGCGGCGTCGCCGCTGCCGGAGCGGGAGATGGCCTCGGCGCTGATGGCGTCGCTGACGGAAATCGATTTCTGGCGTTCGCGGAGCAGCGAAGCCTCCGTGTTTTGCACGGCACGCGCCTCGACGATCACCTCGCCCAGCCCGATGGCCTCGGCGCTTAGTGTGATGTCCACGCGAACGGTCTCATCCGCGACGACCTCTACGCCGGAGACAGTGACCGAGTTATAGCCGATATACGAGAACACGACCGAATACATGCCGGCATCGAGCGCGTGAATGGCGTAGCGGCCGTCGAAATCGGTTGTGGTACCCGTCGCCGTGCCTTCAATCAGCACGTTTGCCCCAATAAGGGTTTCGCCCGTCTCGGCATCGACGACGACGCCGGTGATGGCGCCTTTTTGAGCGAAAAGGGGCGTGGAGAAGAACAGCAGACTTCCAAAAATCAACAGGAAAAGTCGTCCGGATGGGCGCGATTTCATTATGTTCAGAGCGTTGCTATCGATACCGGGAGAACCAACGGTGGGTTTGGACGCCAGTGTAGCCTCCATGTGTTACCATTATGTTATCCCAGTATTAAGCCTCCGTAACATGGCGCCCCGGCCCTGGAGCGCCCGGGCTCGTACCATTGACATGGCAGAATGATGGCGCGCCCGCAACATCCGCGGCACGTGATGCGTTTCGCCGCTACCCGCTCACTTCTTATTATGCCGGCCATGCACTCCTGCCGCCGCCCTCTTGATCTGTAGTTATGCGAGACGCTTCATCCTCCAGTCCTCGTGTTGTGCTCGCCGCATTGTGGCTCATGATGTTCTCCGCCAGCAGCCAGGTGATCATTGTCTCCCCCATCTTACCCAACATCAGTCGCGAACTGGGTATCCCCGAAGCCAACCTGGGATGGCTGGTAACGATCTACGCGGCGATGCTGGGCATATTCGCCCTGGTGATCGGGCCGATTTCGGATAAGGTCGGCCGGCGGCGCATCCTGCTCATCGGATGCAGCGCGATGTCGATCACGCTCCTGCTTCACGCCGCGGCCAACACCTTCTTCGCGCTCCTGACCGTTCGCGGACTCTCGGGCATCGCCGGCGGGATGCTCAGCGGAGCGGCGGTGTCGTATGTGGGCGACTACTTTCCCTATGAGAAGCGAGGGTGGGCCAACGGCTGGGTGATGAGCGCGGTGGCGGCCGGCCAGATCGCCGGCATCCCGCTCGGGAAGTTCATTGCCGGCCTGTATAGCTTTCGCTGGCCGTTTGTCGTGTTCGGCCTCACGATGGTGGTCGCGGTGGCGCTGGTGTGGCGATTTGTCCCCCAGCCGAATGTCGCCCGGAATACGGATCGCCTGACGATCGGCCGCGCCATCACCAACTACGGAATCCTTCTCCGCGACCCGAAAATCTCGGCCGCCACGCTCGCCTACGTGCTCATGTTCGCCAGCGTCGGCATGTACCTCGTCTACCTCCCCACGTGGCTCGAACACTATATCGGGCTCCAGAACAACGACATCGTGCTCCTCTTTTTTATCGGGGGGATCATGAACGTGGCGACGGGGCCGATGGCCGGCCAGCTTTCGGATCGGATTGGACGTAAACCGCTCATCGTGTCGTCGTGCATCGGGCTGGGGCTCGTCATGCTGCTGACGACGTTCCTCGTCTCGGGCCGCTGGATGGCGTTCGCTTTTTTTGCGTTCTCGATGATCATGATCGCAATGCGTATCAGCCCGTTCCAGTCGCTCATCACGGCGCTGGTGCCGGCGGAACGCCGCGGCAGTCTCATGAGCCTCACGATCGCCATCGGCCAGATCGGTATGGGCCTCGGTAGCGGCCTGGCCGGCGCGGCCTACACGAACTACGGCTACGCGAGTAACACGATCATGGCTTCGGTCGCGATGCTGGCCATGGCCGCCATCGTCCATTTTTATCTTCCGGAGCCCACGGACACATCCGCCGCCGCCGCACCCGCACCCGGATAACAACCGGTCAGAAGGTTGTTTTTAACCCCACGATCGCCGTTCGCGGCAACCCCGGACGGATGCCAGCCGGCCGGCGCGCCACGATGTACGCCTGATCTGTCACGTTCCGCACAGAGGCGAACAAGCGCAAATTCGGGCTCACGGTAAACTCGCCCGACACATCCAGCACCAGGTGCGCATCGGTGCTTTCGCGGTCGATAAAGGCGCTCTGGCCGGCGCGGGTCCGCATTCGATCGGCATAGGCCGCCCCCAGACTCACCGTGGCCCGGTCCATGGAGGCCGCCACGATCAACGACACGCGGTGACGCGGGAGGTAGGGCAATTCATCGCCTTTGGCCACTCCCCCCCAGGCCTCGAAGTCGCTGTCAAAGCTGTTCTGGAAAACCGCCCGGCTGAGGGTATAGCTGATCCGGATGGGGAAATGCACCACCGATCCCTCCGGGGCAATCGGATGCTCCGCCGACACCTCCAGTCCGTAGGCATTCACTTCGCCGCCATTGAATTGATCGATCGTGCCCTGCCCGCCGGCCGCCGCCAGATCTACCCCCAACAGGTTACTATAGTCGCTGAAGTACACCACCGCCTCGGCTCCGGTAACGCCGCGGCGATAGCGGCCGCCGAACTCGTAGTTGACGCTCTGCTCTGGCCGGGTGCCCTCGCGCGAATCCGGCGGCGCAAACCCTTTGTGGATGCCCGCGAACAGATGGCCATTGACGCCGATCTGCCTGTCGATGCCAATTCCTGGCATAAAGGCGTCGACCCGGTTCGTGCGGGCGGTGAGCGCGGAACCTGTCCTCTGGGGATCTGCCCGGCCGTAGTCGTCCCGCGAGAGCTCGATGTGCTCGAGCCGAGCGCCTGGCGTCACGGTGAGCCGGCCGGCGCTGAGCCGGTATTGAACGTGCGCCGCCAGTGCCCGCGCCTGGCTGATTCGGTTGCTTTCAGTGCCGGGTGTGCCAGCCTCCGTAAGCACCATCTGCCCGGGGCCGCCGGCCACGCCGGCCTCCATCCGATACAGATCCGACCACTGGAAGCGATCCTCTTCGTCCTGGTGAAACCGAAGTCCGACTTCCACTTCGTGCAACGCCCGCCCGCCCGGGAGGGTTATGCCCAGGATGCTCTGCACGCCCTGGCCGTAATACGTCCGATTGTTGTTTTTGACCTCGAGCAGATGATCGTCGGCGGCCGGCGTGCCGCGCAGGGCGTTGTAGGCATCGCCATACGCCTCCGGGGTATCCAGCACATCCGTGATCGACACGAACCCGTCTGCCGCCGTCTGTACACGATCCAGCTTGTACCAGTTACGCTCGAAGTTTGTGCGGTACAGCGTGGTCGTGAGGTCGATCTTGTCGGTAGGTCGGATCACGTGGCGCGCCGTGAAGTGCGAATGCGCGGCATCCATCACATCCTCCTGCGACCCGGCGTAGCGCAGATACGGCTGCTGCGCGAAGTCGGCTTCGGTAAGGCCGAGGTAGGTCTCGTCGGACCGCTCGTCGGTCAGGCCGGCTTTCAGGGTAAGGGACTGGTAGACCCGCGCCCGGGGCGCGGAGGTGAAGCGGAGCTTCGCGATAAGGTCCTTCTTGTCGAATCCTGTCGAGCCACCCGTTTCGAGGGATTTGAAGCCGTCCGACTGCGCCTGGTAGGTCTCCACCAGGAAGCCGACACGGCCTATCGTGTGCCCGATCGTCGCGTGGAGCGTCCGGTCGTCGCGGGTGCCGGCGAGGGCATCGAGCCGGCCAACGAACCGGTCGGGGATCTGGGTCGAAATCAAATTGATCGCGCCGCCGGTGGTATAGGGGCCGTATTTGATCTGGCTCGACCCTTTGCGCACTTCCACGCCCTCCATGCGGCCGGCGGTGGGGAAGTAGTAGGCGGCCGGCGCGGCGTAGGGCGCCGGCGCCATCAGGATGCCATCCTCCATGACGGTGATTTTAGAACTCCGCTCGGACCCCGTTCCCCGCATGCCGATGTTCGGCCGGAGCCCGAACCCGTCTTCATCCTGCACGTGCACCCCTGGCACCTGGCGCAGGATGCGGTGGATGTCGTTAAACGAAAAGGTCTCCAACTCGCGTGGCCCGATGTAATGCGCCGCGCCCGGGATGTCCAGCACGCCACCATATCCACCCGTCATGCTCAGACGCTCGACGACAATCTCATCGAGGTCCACCGGTCGCTCCGCCAACCGGATGTCCTGCACCCGGGTTTCGCCTGGCGACAGTGAGATCGAGTCGCGAAAGGTCTCGAATCCCAAGCCGTGAGCCACCAGCAGGTACCGGCCTGCCAGCGCCCCGTCGATGGCATAGGCCCCATTTCGACCGCTGATGTCGCCCACGCCAGCGCCGTCCAGGTATACGTTGATCCCGGGCAGTGGCGCTCCGGTTTCGTGCGACACGATAACCCCGCCAAGACCGGCACGCTGCGCATGTGCGGCGAAGGGAAACATAAGGAGTATACCGAGCACGGCTCCAGGCCGGCGTAGAAAGCGGAGAACCATCGGCGTCATTGATTTGGATATGCTATGCTTACTTAGACCGAATCTAAATAAACAAAAGCCAGATGTCCAGCCCTATGGAGTGCCGAATCGCGAAATAATCGTTAAGAGTACCGTGTTCGTCTTCGCGGAACGGGACGGTCGGAAGGCCATTGAACAGGATCCATCGTCATCGCCTGCCATTTTCAACGCCCATGATCCTTCGAATCGGCCTCGTTCTTCTTGTTCTGATCTGGGCCGGCTGCGACTCCATGTCGCCGGGCGACGAGCGCGTGATCGAGGGGGTGGACCTGGATGTACTCTTTGCTCCGCCCACACGCGCGGAGATCGATGCGGTATCAGTGGAATGGGCCGGGAGAACGGTTTCTTCGGGAGAGGCGACCATCGTCCGGCAGGACACCGTACTGGTGGCCCCGTTCACGTTCAGCGTCCTGTACGTAGTAGCCCAGACGGTCGACCAGGGCATCCACTATTCGGCCGTAGCCGTCCCCCTGGGCGCGACAGGTCCGCTGCCCGTCTTCCTATACACCCATCCCGGGGACGGCGGCGTGGACATCGACGAAACGCTGGCACTGCTGACCGTGGGGGTCGACCAGGTGGTCAACCGGTTCGTGTTCGTCGCCCCGTCGTTCCGGAGCGAGCCACTTGGCGTCAACGGCGTGACGTACCTGTCCACCGCTCCGCCAAGCCCACTCGATCGCGACGTGGACGACACGCTGGCGCTGCTGGAGGCGCTGCCTGCCATCACGCCACTGGCCGACACCAGTCAGATCAACGTTCTTGGCCTGAGTCGAGGCGCCGGCGTGGCGCTGTTATTAGGCGCGCGCCGGCCCGGGTTGGACGGCATCGTGGCGTTTTTCGGGCCGACCGACTTCTTCGGGCCGTACGTGCAGGAGATCGTGGCGGACGCCCTGCTCGACATCCCGCGCGATCTGCCGGGATTCGACTATCTCAACGAGACCTACATCCAGCCGCTGAAGGACGGACAGATAACCATCGCCGACGTGCGCCCCGAGCTGGTTCGTCGCTCTGCCGTCCTCTTCGCCGAGCGCCTCCCCCGCCTCCAACTCCACCACGGCGATGCGGACGTGACGGTCAACGTGAGCCAGGCCGTGGCGCTGATCGACGCGATGGCCGCGCTGGGGCGGACGGCGCCGGCGTTTGAGTCCTACATCTATCCCGGGGCGGGCCACAATCCGCTGGAGATGACTGGCAGCTTCGACCGCGTGGTCGCGTTTTTCGAACCCCTCGCGATACCCTGAGGCCCGCGAAACATGGCGACGGGGCCGGCGTTGTGGGGGAGTACTTGCCGCGTTCGTCTAGGGGTCCAGGACGCTAGCCTCTCACGCTGGTAACACGGGTTCGAATCCCGTACGCGGTACCCGGTTCAAAATGCCTTCCGATGTTTTCGGAGGGCATTTTTTTGGATTGAAGCCATTGTCCTACGAGAGCATATCCCCCCTTACACCACAATCTTTGCCATCCGAGCTATTCGAATAGATCTGCGTGGCTCCCCGTTCTGATCAAGACCAATTCTTCTGAGGAATTTTCATACAACACCAGCCAGTCCGGCTCGATATGGAGGTCGCGGACTCCTTTTACATTCGCCGGTCAATTCGTGGTCGCGCCAGGCTATCGGCAATCCCTCGTCCTGAGACAGCCGCACAATAACCTCTTTAAGCTTCTCCAAATTCTTGCCGCGTCGTTCGGCTTTACGGACGTCTTTCTTAAACTGATTGGTGCGACAAATCGATTTCATCTACAAGCCCAGATCGTCGAACAACGCTTCCGTCGAATCAAAAACATCCCCTTTGCCCGTTTTCGCATCAGCAATCCCCTTCTTTGTCTTCTTGTTCGGAATCTCAACAGGAAAAGGGATGCCATTTCGAAGATGTACTTGCTTGTAGAACATGGCAATAGCCTGTGAAGCCGAAATTCCGAGTTGGCTGAATATGGCCTCTGCCCGCTGCTTGTCGTCCGTATTGATTCGGGCTGAAATGGTGCTGGTCTTGCTCATCGTACATGTGCGTTTCTTTGTGCGTACAATGCATATACAGCATGCTCCTTAAGGTTCCCTTCTTTCATGGCTCTGTTTTCTTCCTACCGTACGTTATCTGAACCCTACGCACACTGCGCCACCCAGGGTATTGGCCGAGAGTCTCTGCGATGACGCGTCCGGAAACAACGTTGAAACTCCCTGTGTTATCGGCCAGCATATCCCATTAACTTTACACATTTTCCATGATCGTTGATACGGGTTTCTGAAACTCCTCCATAAACCGGTCAACATCATGAAATCATTTTGTTTGCTCGCGTGCCTGGTGCTCGTCTTGACCTCCTGCGACACGGCCATTGACAAACCGCCGGCCCAAGTCGTCGTCTCGCTCAGTCCCTACGACGAGGCGGTGCTCCTTGATTCTACGGCAGCCCCCACGCCGTTCGCTCGCCTGAGCATCGACCAGGAATTGGCCGTTCCACTGAGTCGATTTCCATCCCAACGATTCAGGATTTCAGCCAAAGGGTATGGTTCGTCGACCGAACAGCTCGTGGACGAGGACTTAACGGCCACGGTTTACCTCCTGCAGGTTCCAGAATCGCCCTATTGGCCATCACTGGGTAGCCCCAATCCCTTTCTGCGGCCAACAGCTGAAAAGCACTCAAGCACGCCCGAGGACAGCGTAAACCTCACGGTGTACGCCATCATAGTCCAGCGCCAGGAACTCACTTACCCGGAGGAAATCGTCGTCGATTTCAGTGTAGACGACACTGCAGCCCGCTTTGTCCTCGACCCCTCCCAACACACCATCTCCCTGGATGAGCAGCTTGTCCGACATGGCGCCGATTTCGACCTGTTGCCCGAGACGCCGGGCCTCATCATCCAGATGAATGGTGACCTTATCGACGCCTCCATCTTCCCTGGCCTGATCGCGCAACGCACGGTGGTCTGGCGAACGGACGGTACGACGTTTCCAGGCATCATGGAAATCATCGGGAGGGCCTTCACGGATGAAGCCGGTCTGTACGACTCGTATGGAACGGTGGGCGCCATCCAGCAGCAAGTGCTACCGGAATCCGAATTCCGGCTGTTCCTGCTGCGACGCGACTGACGGCAAAACGCCTTCGCAAGGTAGAAGGGTGAAGCGTCTACTCTGGGCGGTCGCCACAGGATACATGTAGACGCCCCCAGTGGGGCGTCTGTTAATATAAAGGTCGTAGAGACGCTCCTGTGGAGCGTCTACTGAAGGTTACCGGAACCCGTTCTGGAATGCGTAAACCTCGCTGATACGCTCCACAGGAGCGTCTCTACTGGATGGCAATCGCAAGTTATCGAAAATCTGCCCCCTCGGAGGCGGGGAGACTTACTGACGCGGCAGCACCACGAATGGATCGAAGCGCGGTCGCTCCTTGAGGTGGTTCGACACTTCGATCGATATCGATCGAAGGCTCACCATGACAGGCTTTTGAGGCATTCCTATCGGTCATGACAATGCTTCGGAGCGTGGAAGGGACACGCCATGGCGTGTCCGTACGGACCCAAACCAAGCCAGTACGCCCGACACATAGGGTCATGCCGATGGCAGACGATCATCTGGAGGGTTTTTGCGTCTGATACGTGCTTTCGGAACTACTCCTGCAGCTACAGCAGCACCGACGCAAAAAACGCCTTCATCCCCGCCGCGTAGTAAACGCCGTACTGGTGGAAGGTATCCTTCGTTCGCTGGTCCAGCTTCCAATCGAAAAAAGCATGGCCGCCGCCGCCCACCTGCACGTACTGCACCCGTTGGCCGGCTTTTACGAGGGCGTCGACAAATTCTTTTACCGGCCTATCCCGGATGAGTATGTCCTGCGTGCCGCGCCGATCTCTGCCGTTTCGGGTAACAGCGTAGGTGGTCTATGGCGGCGACCCTCATACAGATTTTGCCGGATGCACACAAAAAAAGCCTGACCGAATCGGCCAGGCTTTTTTGGAAACCAGAAATGCGAGGCGTTAACCCCGCCAACGGGTCGTGTTAACGTACACGCTTTACGTTGGCTGCGCTGAGGCCTTTCGGCGTGCGCTCCACTTCGTAGGTTACTTCTTCGCCATCGCGAAGGCCGTCGTCCCAGCCGAGGCCTTCCACGTTGTTACGGTGAACGAAGATGTCCTTGCTCCCGTCGCTCGGTTCGATGAATCCGAAACCTTTTTCGGTGTTGAACCACTTTACTTTACCGTCTGCCATTGTCGTGTTTGTTTCGTTTCGTCACTGAGCGCGTTTAACAAGAGAGTCCTGAAGTAAGCCTTACGAGGGGTCCTAATGTGTCGTGCCAGCGAAGTGTTGTTGGTATAACTCGGACCTATCAACCCACATCACTTAGCAAAGTTCGGCGCAGACACGTTATTGTCTGCCGGCGACTCAAAATACCTCTAGGGGACCGAGACATGCGGCGGGGCGGAGGGGTGCGTTGGGCGGGTAGCGGTGGAGCCGTTGAGGCCCGGGTAGGACGGCTTCACGCCGGAGCCGGTGTTAGCGCCGCGGTAGTTTCGCGCGTATGGACGAGCAGCGTTCCCAGCCCCTGGGCGGATTCCGGCACGGCCGCATTCTCCCGTAGCCGATCGGACACGAGTTTACCAAAGCCGTTCACCTGCCGGTTGGCCTGGTTGAGCTGGCTGAGTACTTCCTCGAAGATGGCGGAGAAGTTTAACGAATCCGGGATACGCGCGGCCTCGACCTGGCCCGAAATCTGGACGACGCTCAGCATCCGCATATACCGCTGGAGGCGGGAGAGAAGGTCGCGAATCGTTTGCAGCCGGCCGCTGATATCGATCAGGTTGGGGATAAGCGTTTCCGCCCGTACATCAAATAGATGGACGAGCATCGTGATGTACCCCGTCATCTGATCGTCTTCCTCCAGGATTTCTTCCACACCGTCTCCAACGGCCGTTACTTCGTCGAGGAACAGGTTGGCCATTTCAATGTCGAGGGTGGCGACGAGCACGTCGAACACCAACCGGAGCAGCGGCCCCTGGAGGTCGAAAATCGAGCTGTGGAGCGAGCCGATCAAACCAATCCTGGCAGCGGTCTGGGCGCTCATCTGGCCGGCAATCTCCGCCAGCGCTAGCCCCCGCTCACCGAGGTGGTTGGAGGCGATCTCGGCATTGAGCGACGATCGTCTGGCCGGCCTCCAGGTAGTCCCATAACACCTTGAACACCGCCCGTGGCATGTCCGAATGACGGATGATGTTATGAGGCTCACCCACCATCTCCTTCAGCGAATAGCCGGCGATCCGTGCGAAGACATCGTTGCCGAACTCGATGATGCCGCGTTTATCCGTAACCGAGAATAAAAGTTCAGAGAAGAAGAAGTCGCGGGCTTTGTTGAGCGGAGAGATGGTAGGACGGGCCATGCCAGGTACAGCGATTACTTGGAAATAGAATGGGCGAGGATATCGACGAGCCGGCGGGGCGAAGACGCTTGTTACTCATCCGCCCTGCGGCTACCTTCAGGTATAGTCTGGATCGTCCATTTTGTCAAACATCGCGCGAAATCCGTGCGATTCCGCCCCTCCCATCCACCTACTTCGGCCCGTTTGTGCGCCTTAACGCCATGCAGATCCGATCACATCCGCTTCTCCCCTACCTTCTTCTCACCCTATTGGCTCTGGGCGGCTGTGCGCCCGAGCATCCGGATGACGTGATCGAAGGCGTCGTCACCGGGCCGAACGGTCCCGAAGCCGGCGTATGGGTGATCGCCGAAACGGAGGAGTTGGCTACTACCTTCGCCAAGATCGTCGTCACGGACGATGAGGGGCGGTACGTGCTGCCCGAGCTGCCGGCCGCCACGTACGACGTATGGGTCCGTGGTTACGGATTGACCGACTCCCCGAAGGTCCAGGCGCAGCCGGGCCGGGCGCTCGACCTCCAGGCGGTGCCCGCGCCGGACGAGCGCGCTGCCGCACACTATTACCCGGCCGGCTACTGGCTCTCGTTGCTGGAAGTACCCCCCAGAACCGACTTCCCGGGCACCGGGCCAGAGGGTAACGGCCTGTCGCCGAATCTAAAAACGCAGGCCGACTTCCTGCGCACCGTCAAGTCCGGCACCTGCACGGCCTGCCACGCCCTGGGCAGCATCGGGACGCGGTCCTTCCACCCTGCATTTCCGGAGCACCCGACGACTGAACAGGCCTGGGAACGCCGGCTCAAGTCCGGCCAGGCCGGTGGCCAGATGACGAGCACCGTCGCTTCCCTGGGTAGCGACCGAGTGTTGGAGATGTTTGCCGACTGGACCGACCGGATCGCCGCCGGCGATGTCCCGGAGACGCCGCCCCGCCCGGAGGGCGTCGAACGCAACATCGTTATTACTCAGTGGGACTGGGCTGACCCGAAGCACTACCTCCACGACGTCGTCTCCACTGACCGGCGGGACCCGACGGTCAACGCCAACGGACCGGTCTACGGCGCATTGGAGTTGAGCTCGGATTATATCCCGGTCGTCGACCCGATGACCAACGCGGCCAGCCGAATCCCCCTCACCGTCCGCGACCCCGCCACGATGCCTTCCTCCGGCCCGGAGATGCTCGAACCCTCACCCTATTGGGAAGATGACGTGTTGTGGGACAGCAAGACCAACGTCCACAACCCGATGCTCGACGAACGCGGCCGCGTGTGGCTCACCGCCACCGTCCGCCCGCCCGATAACCCGGACGTCTGCAAAGAGGGCTCGGATCACCCCTCCGCGAAGGTGTTTCCGGTGAATCGCGCCGGCCGGCACCTGGCCGTGTACGACCCCGCCACCGAGCAACTCACGCACGTGGGCACCTGCTTCAGCACCCACCACCTGATGTTCGCCGAGGACGAAAACCACACGTTGTGGACAAGCGGCGGAGGGCAGGTCGTGGGCTGGCTCAACCGAAAGTTGTTCGACGAAACGGGTGACGAAATGGCCGCCCAGGGATGGACACCCCTCATCCTGGATACCAACGGCAACGGACAGCGGGATGCCTGGATAGAACCCAACCAGCCCGTGGATCCGAACAAGGACATGCGGATCACGTCGGGCTTTTACGCCGTCTCGCCGGCCACCGACGGCTCCGTCTGGGCCTCGTCGCTGGGCTACCCCGGCTCTGTCGTTCGCCTCAACCCCGGCACCGACCCGACGCACACGGCCCTGGCCGAACGCTTTGAACTGCCACTGGATGACAACGGAGAGCCCGTCGTGGGATGGTCGCCCCGTGGGATGGACGTCGACCGCAACGGCGTCGCCTGGGTGGCGCTGGCCAGTGGGCATCTCGCCAGCTTCGACCGCCGCAAGTGCACCGGCGCGCTCAACGGCCCCACCGCTACCGGCCAGCATTGCCCTGAAGGCTGGGAGTTCTTTGCCGAACCGTTGCCGCAGATCGGCGGGGTCGACTACGCCGGCAGCGCCGAAGCGAGCTACTATACGTGGGTCGACCAGTTTAATACCCTCGGCCTCGGCGAAAACGTCCCCATCAACACGGGCAACGCCTCCGAAGGCCTGCTCGCCCTCAAGGACGGTGAATGGGTCGTCATGCGCGTACCCTATCCGCTCGGGTATTATACAAAATGGATGGATGGCCGTATCGACGACGCCGACGCCGGCTGGAAAGGCCGCGGTATCTGGACCACCATCAGCACCCGCGCGCCGTTTCACATGGAAGGCGGCAAAGGGACGCCCAGCAAGGTGATGAAATTCCAGCTCCGCCCCGACCCGCTGGCACGCTAGAACGGTTTAAGGTTTAAGGTTCAAGGATTAAGGTTCAAGGTTCGGGGTTTAATGTTCAAGGATGCGCGGTCCTTTGAACCTTAACCCTCGAACCTTGAACCGTTTTTACGCACCCACAAGGGTGTAGTGTATTCCCCGTCAACCCCTACAGCGCATGCACTACCCGTCCATTGACTGACGCCCGGCAATCCTGGGAGGCGCCATCAGCTATTTTGCCCGGTGACAGTTTCACGGCAGATTGGCCTTCTCTTTAACAGGTAACGGGTATGAAAAAGCTGCTGATCCTGGGCGCCGGCACAGCCGGCACGATGATGCTCAACAAGTTGCACCGCCGGCTCGACCTTTCGGCATGGCAGCTGACCATTGTCGATAAAGAGCGCGTCCACTACTACCAACCAGGCTTCCTCTTCATCCCGTTCGGCATCTACCAACCGGAGGAAGTCATGCGCGCCAAGACCGACTTCTTCCCCGAGGGCGTCAACGTAATCTGGGATGAGGTGGAGGAAGTGCTGGGCGACACCAGCCAGGTCCGCCTCGCCAGCGGCGACATGCTCTCGTACGATGTGCTGATCGTCGCCACCGGCACCTCGCCGCGGCCGGAAGAAACCCCGGGCCTGAAAGGGGATCTCTGGTATACCGACATCTTCGACTTCTACACGCACGACGGCGCCAGCCGTCTGGCGCGAAAGCTGGAGGACTGGGAAGGCGGCCGGCTCGTTATCAACCTGGCCGAAACCATCATCAAGTGCCCCGTCGCGCCCCTCGAATTCGCCTTCCTGGCCGACGCCTACTTCACCGAGAAGGGCATGCGGGATAAGGTGGATATCTTCTACGTCACCCCCCTCGCCGGCGCCTTCACCAAGCCCAAAGCCACCGAAGTGCTCTCCGGCCTGCTCGAGAAGAAGGGCATCAACGTCGTGCCGGACTTTTACCTGGAACGTGTCGACGAGGCCGAGAAAAAGCTCGTCTCCTACGACGGCAAGGAAGTCCCGTTCGACCTGCTCGTCTCCGTGCCGGTTAACATGGGGGCAGACTTCGTCGAGGCCAGCGACCTGAGCGACGACGACGACCTCAACTACATCCCGACCGATAAACACACGCTCCAGTCGAAAGCATTCCCGAATATGTTCGTCATCGGGGATGCTACCAATGTCCCGACGTCCAAGGCCGGCTCCGTGGCCCATTTCATGAGCGAAACGCTCATCGAAAACGTGCTCCACTACATAGCCGGCGAACCGCTCACGGCCTCCTTCGACGGCCACGCCAACTGTTTCATCGAAACCGGGTTCGGGAAAGCGACGCTCATCGACTTCAACTACGTCACCGAGCCGCTGCCGGGCAAATTCCCGCTGCCGCACCTCGGCCCGATGAGTCTGCTGAAGGAATCCAGAATCAACCACATGGGCAAGCTCTTCTTCCGCTGGGTCTACTGGCACATGCTACTGACCGGGAAAGAACTCCCCGTGCCGGCGCATATGTCCATCGCCGGCAAGGAACTCGAAGAAGAAGCCGTCTCCTGAAATCAACCTGACACGACCATGACAAGCACCCTGCTCGCCGGCACACCGGTCCACCTCGACGCCGAAGGCTACTTCACCGATCCCGCGGAATGGACGCCCGATCTGGCCCAGGAAATCGCTCGCGAAGAAGGCATCGCGCTCACCGATCGCCACTTCGATGTGCTCAACTATCTCCGAGCGCAGGACGCGGCCGGCGAAAAGCTAACGATTCGCCGCGTTGGAAAGTCCGACGTGACCACGATCAAGGAGTTCTACGACCTCTTCCCCGGCGGTCCACTCAAAAAAGCCAGCCGCATCGCCGGCATTCCGAAGCCGGTGAGTTGTGTTTGAACGTTGATGCGTTGAACGTTTCGCTTCACACCCATACTCCCACACACGGACACGCTCATGGAAGCCACCGCTGAACTCGCCGGAACGGCTACGGTGCCCCGGCCGGAAAAACACCCCGTCAAGAAAGTGCTCGTCATCGTCTCGAAGGGGACGCTGGAGGATGTCTACGCCGGCCTCATCATGGCCAACGGCGCCCTCATGGAGGGCATCCAGGCCGAACTCTTCTTCACGTTTTTCGGGCTTGAGGCGATCAAGAAAGACACGCAGGACCATCTGCACACCGCCACCGTCGGTAACCCGGCCATGATGCGACAGATGCCCACGATCCTCGCCGGCCTGCCGGGCTTCGAGGCGCTGGTGTCTACGATGATGAAGAAGGAGATGGAGAAGTTGGATATCCCGCCCGTCTCCGAATTCCTGCAGATCATCTCGGAAAGCGGTGGGAAGATCCACGCCTGCCGGCTGGCCGTCGACATGTTCAAGCTGAAACGGGAAGACTTCATCGACGAACTGGAGGACATCATCACCGTGGGTGAGATGTACGCCCTGGCCGAAGGCGCCAACACGCAGATCATCTTTATTTAACGGATGATCGGCCCGCGGCACGGTCAGCGCACGATGACAACGGTGACATACACGACGTACACCACCAGCAAAAACGCGCCTTCCAGTCGGCTTATGCGGAATCCGGAGCGGACCAATGGAAACAGGCAGATGGCCACGCCCAGCATGACGCCAAAATCGAGCAGCGAAAACGCCGTCGCGGTAAGCGGCGCAACGAGGGCGCTGATGCCCAGAATGGCGAGAATGTTGAAGATATTCGAGCCGATCACGTTGCCGATCGACATGTCGCCTTCGTTTTTGATCGACGCCACCACCGATGTGGCAAGTTCGGGCAAGCTGGTGCCAATAGCGATTACCGTTAGGCCGATCACCCGCTCGCTCACCCCGAGGCCTTCCGCCAACGCCACGGCGCCGTCGACGAAGAACATGCCGCCAAGTATGAGCAGCGCGAGCCCGACCACGACCATCACGATCCCGCGCCCAGTCGGAATCGACGTTGCGTGGACCGTATCCTCCATGGCGCCGGCGAGCGCGTTCCGGTCGCGTCGGGCCATTGCGATCAGGAACCAGAGATAGACCGCCATCGTGCCGGCGAGCAACGCGCCATCGAGCCGGCCGAGGCTTCCATCGGCCAGGAGCACCACAAGGGCCACCGACGCGCCGATCATGATCGGGATGTCCAGTCGGATCAGCTGGACTTGCACATTCATCGGGCGGATCACCGCCGCCAGCCCCAGAATCAGCGCGATGTTGCAAATGTTCGATCCAATCACGTTGCCGAGGGCGATGCCGCCGGCCCCCGTCGTCGCCGCGCTCACACTTACGACCATCTCCGGGGCGCTGGTGCCAAACGCCACCACGGTTAGTCCGACGATAAGAGGAGCGATCCCGAGACGAAGCGCCAGCGCGGCGCCGCCACGCACGAGCGCTTCAGCGCCAAAATAGAGCAGAATGAGTCCACCAACAAGAAACAGAGCCGTCGTCATATCTGAGGTTATTCTATACGAAGGACCATGAGGGTTTGATCATCGCGCATGCCGGCGGCGCCCACGAACCGGCGTAGCGCCGCCAGAATGGCGTCGGCGATTCTGGACGAACGTTCGCCTGCGTTTGCACGGATGGCACTACGGAAACGCCGCTCACCAAATAGACGGCCACGCGAATCGGTCGCCGTCGTACAGCCATCGGTACGGAAGACGATCAGGTCACCCGATTCCAGTGGAATAACGCCTTCGTCGAACGTCATGCCCGTCCGGATGCCCAGCGGCATGCCACCGGTGTCGAGGATGGTAAATCGTCCATTTCGCAACAACAGGGGCGGGGGGTGACCGGCGTTCACGTAACAGAGAACATATTCTTCAAGATCCAGCCGGCAGCAAATAAGGCTGGCGTATTCTTCGGCTCGGGTATCGCGCGTGAGCAACTCGTTGACCGCTGAGACGATCTCGGGCAGGCGGCGGCTGTTGCCCATCTGGGATCGCAGCGCCATGAGTGCGCCCGACATCAGGAGGGCCGCCGGCATCCCCTTGCCGGCCACGTCGCCCATCGCCAGTCCCAGTAACTCCTCATCCATACGCGCGATGTCGTAGAAATCCCCGCCCACTTCGTACCAGGGGTTCAGGCGTGCGGCCAGATCAAATCCCTCGATTGTCGGGATCACCGCGGGGAGCATGCGATGCTGGATGCCGGCGGCGATGGAGAGGTCGCGGGATTGGAGCTTCGCCTGCAATTCCTGTCGATAGAGACGCGCGAGTTCGATGGCCATCACCGCATATCGGGCCAGCACGCGCAACGTCCGCTCGTGGTAATGCGAAAACGACACCGGATGCGCGGTGTAGACCGACAGGCTGCCGATGACTTTCTTGTCCTTGAAGAGCCCTACCGCCAGCAACGAGGCGATGCCTTCTTCCAGCGCGGCTGCGGAGAACTGTAACTCCTGGCCGGCGCGCACATCCAGCAATCGGTAGACGCCCTGCTCCTCGATCACTGTTTGAAATCGGTTCTTTGCATCGATTACGGGCGCTGAAAACAGAAATCGTTCACTCAAACCGGTCACGGATCGAATGCCGAGTTCTCCCGTCTCGGGGTTCAGCATGCGCAATACACATCCCTTCACGCCCATCTTGCGAACGGTGATATCGGTGATCGCCTGCAACAACGCTTCGGGATCGTAATGGGACGCCAGCATCAACTCGCCGATCGTGTCGATGGCATCAAGCCCGTCAAAAGGCGATTCTACCTCGGGAGGGAGCATGGACATAAAGAGGGGGACATGGTCGAGCAACGTTTTCGACGTTAAACGTTCTCTTTACCAATCTATAATGGTTAATCGCTAATCGTTCCGCCGCCGCGGCTTGAGCTTCACGATCGGCAGGATCATCTCCTCCATCGAGGCGCCGCCGTGCTGCATCGTGTCGCGGTAGAGATTCACGTAGTGGTGGAAGTTCGTCGGGTAGACAAAGTAATAATCTTCCTTCGCGATGATATAATTCGTGTGGATGCCCCGCCCCGGCAGGCCAAACTCCTGTGGGTTCTTGACGAATATCGCGTGCTTGCTATCGCACTTGAGGTTACGGCCGTACTTATAACGCAGCGCCGTGGACGTCTCGCGATCCCCGATGACGCGCGTCGGGCGGAGACTGCGGACGGCCCCGTGGTCGCTGGTGACGATAATCGTGCAGTCTTTTTCGGCCAGCGTCTGAAAGGCCTGGTAGAGCCAGGAATGCTGGAACCAGGTGCGCGTGAGGGAGCGGTACGCCGGCACGTCCGGCGCCAGCTCCTTGAGCACCGCGGAGTCCGACCGGCTGTGCGCCAGGATGTCGACGAAGTTGACAACGATGGCGCTGAGATCGCTCTGGGTAAACGCGACAATATTCTGCGCGAAGTCCCGGCCGTGTTGGGTGGTCACGAGTTTCTCGTACCGCATCCGGATCCCCGGCTTCTGGCGCGCGATCATGTCGCCCAGGAAAGCCTCTTCGTTGCGGTTGCGGCTGTGCTCGTCCTCCTCCCCCTCGGACCACAGCGCGGGGTAACGACGCTCGAGGTCGTTCGGCATCAGTCCGCTAAAAATGGCATTCCGGGCGTACGGAGTGGCGGTAGGCAGGATAGAGTAATAAAACGACTTTTCGATGGCGAAAAGGGGCGCGAGCATGGACTCGAATTCGAGCCACTGATCGTGCCGCATGCAATCGATCACAAAAAAGATCACCGGCCGGCCATCGCCGACTTCCGGGAGCACGACCCGCGGCACCACCTCGTGCGACAGCAGGGGCCGGCTGGCGTCGGGCGGGCGATCCAGGCCGGCGACCCAGGCCCGGTAGGACTCCTCGATGAACCGTCCGAACTCCCGGTTCGCTTCCTGATACTGATCTTCGAGCACCTGCCGCACGCCGTTGTCGTCGCCCAGGGAAAGGTCGTAGGCGATCAGCCGCAAATATAAGTCGACCCATTCCGAGTGAGATAACGGTGCGGCCAGCATCGAACTGATCTGACCGAACGATTGTAGATACTGCTGGGACGCTTTCTCGTTGAGCAGCCGGGAGCTCTCCAGCAGCCGCTTGATCGTCAGCAGGATCTGGCTCGGATTCACCGGCTTGGTGAGATAGTCGCTGATCTGGTCGCCCAGCGCCTGCTCCATCAAATCTTCTTCCTCGCTCTTCGTGACGATCACGACCGGCAGATCCGGCGCGATCCGCTTGATCGCGGCCAGCGCTTCCAGACCGCCCATGCCCGGCATCTGCTCGTCCAGCAATACGACTTCGAATCGCTCCCGGCGAACCCGTTCCACGGCATCGGCACCATTTGTGGCACTCGAGACCCGGTAGCCCCTGGACTCCAGGAACAGGATATGCGGCCTGAGAAGATCGATCTCGTCGTCGGCCCAGAGAATATGTGGTGCTGGCATAGGTACCCGGATAGCCTAGCGCGTAACTGAAGATGGTTGAGGAACGTCTCCTCCGCTTCCCGGCTAGAAGAGCGGGAAAGTTAATCGGTTCCAGAACCGAACGTTCCATTTGCGCGAACCCAATCACCACGCCAGGGCTACACCCATGTCAAAAGCCGCCTCCTCCAGCCGAAACCATATGGCGCCGGCCGTCGAAAAAGCACTCAACGAGCAGATCCAGGCCGAGTTTGAATCCGCCTACCTCTACCTCCAGATGTCGGCTCAGTTTGAATCGATGAACCTGAAAGGCTTCGCGCACTGGCTACGCCTCCAGTGGGAAGAAGAGACGATGCATGCCATGAAGTTTTTCGACTTTGTCTTGCAGCGTAATGGCAACATCACTCTGGACGCTATCGGTAAGCCGAAAAGCAAGTTCAAAACGCCCGGCGAGGCCTTCGAACAGGTCCTCGAACACGAACGCTATATCACCGGTCGCATCAACAGCCTGTACGATGTCGCCCGGGAACACAAGGACTACCCGCTCGAAATGCTCCTCCACTGGTTCATCAATGAGCAGGTAGAGGAGGAGGATAACGCGCGCTCGATCATCGACACCCTCACGCTCATCGGGAACGACGGCGCCAATCTCTACCTGCTCGACCGTGAGATGGGCGCACGGCCAGCGGATCAGGCGGTGTAGGCTCTCCGGGAGAGAACGCCCCCGGCGTACTCTCCTGAAGATCAACTAACGATGCTCGGGGCCAGGGGGGAACAACCTCAATCCGGCAGTAGCCTGACCATGATGTTCTTATAGTGGATCACGCTCTCCGGGTCGTGGCCCTGGATGGCGATGGTGCCGCTGGAGAGCCGGCGGCCGGCCATGTCTTCCGGGCGTTCGGCGTTCGGCGGCTCGTTGTAGGTGATCATCGTATCGCCGTTCACCATCGTAACGATCTGGCTACCGTTTACGACAATGTGCTGCGTGAACCACTCGTTATCCTTCGCCGGCGCCTCGCGTACGTCGTCGATCCCGTAAAGGCCGGCGCTCCGGCGCCAGTCGCTGTGCGAGTTGTTCACCTGGATCTCGTAGCCCTTCGCGGGCCAGCCGTCCGGCTGAAACTCGGTGTGGATGTACATCCCCGAGTTGGCGCCGGGCATCGTCATGATGTCCGCCTTCCACTCGAAGTTCTTGAAATTGTGATCGCCCACCGGGCCAGTGTAGAACAGGTGGGAACGCGGTCCATCGACGATGAGGACCCCATTCTCAACCCGGAACGTGCCCGTATCTTCGTTGAAGGTCCAGCCCTCGAGGGTGGCGCCGTCGAACAGGCTGATCCATTCGCCCGCGGCAGCTGTCGTCATGGGCGCCGCGTCGGCGGCCTCGGGGGTGGCTTGCGGCTGGCAGCCGGCGAGGACAAGCGCCGCCAGGCAGGAAAGTGTCATCCAGGATTTCATGGAGATCGTACTCATGTCGTTCGTGGAAATGTGCCCTGAGGCAGGAAGCGGTTCTTTATACCCCGCGTACGTGTAAGTTAATGGAATCCCGGGGAATTCACCATCAACCGATAAAAACGATGCCGTTATGCACCTCACCCTCCTTCCAGACCCCATGGCCGTCTGCCGGCTCCCCGCGGATGCCGCTCTGCCGCCGGACATTCTGGACGCAGGGTTTTGCAGCGTCACGCGGACGCCGGAGGAGCTTTCGATCGTCCTACCCGCCGATCGGGCGCAGATCGGCTGGAAGACCGAAACCGGCTGGCGGATGCTCCAGGCAAGGGGTCCCCTGGATTTTGAGCTGACCGGGATCGTCGCCGGCCTGACGGCTCCCCTGGCCGCCGCCGGACTCCCCGTTTTTGTAGTCTCTACCTTCGACACCGACTACCTGCTCGTCCGCACCGACCGGCTAGACGCTGCTGTCGCCACGCTTCGCGAAGCCGGGCATGAGGTGGAAAGAGTGAAAAGTGAAAATTTGTACCCCTTAATCGGGTAAGCTTGAATCATTACCGTGACCACGGCGGGACGATGTCGTTCATCCGGGCGTAGGCGATGAGCTGGCCCATGTGTTCGCTGAGGTGGGATTGAAGCTGGAAAAGCACGTCCCATTTCTGGGTGGATTGACCATACAGCGTCGTGGAAGCCGCCAGCTCTTCGGCAGTCATCGACTCGGCCAGCGCCTGCGTGAAGGCAATCGAAGCGCGAAGCGTCTCCAGCACCGCTTCCTTCCCAGTGATCGCCTCAATCGCGCTCATATCCAAACCGGCCGGAGCCGCCGCGCCCATATTTTCGACCGGGTACATGTAATTGTAATGGGCAATGTGCATATAGACGTGCTCCATCGTCATCGTGCCCTCGCCGGGACGCCATGAAAACAGCTCGGCCGGCGTGGCTTCGGCGAGCGCGACGAGCCGCTCCGCCGAATAGGTAAATTTGGGCAGAAAGGCCTCGGCAAAATGGGCCGGGGCTTGCTGCGCATGGGCCATGGCCGGCGCAACCAGAAGGAGTGCAAAAAGGGCGGGACGAATCAAACGGTTCATGGCTGTGGACGTTCAGTGAGGTGGGTGATAGCGTCGTGAAGGGCTGCAACGCCGGAAGCGATCGAACGATTCCGATGCGGCATTCTCCGATACGGCGGAGGATAAGGTGGACGATACGAGAAAGGCCGGCCATGGCGCGAGACCAGCAACAAGGCACTGTTTTTGCACGTTTGTTGGTGCATGATCGCCGTGCATTTTTAAGTAATCAGGAACATTTTAGGCGGTTAACTATCAAGAGGCGGAAGTAGCGCCTCCCTTGAAACCGTTCCCGGCGACGCGTCCTGCGTAGATCCTAATCGGCCGTTGACAGTCCGTTACCTTCTGCTCTGTCACGAAAAATGAAATAACGTCCGTTCTCAGAGCGGCAACACACCCGTAGCGAACATCGGCCATGGTGAGCTCCCCGATTCCCCCAACAGCCCAAGCCCCAATAGCGCACAGGTAGTTCGCGCGCAGGCCATGGAAGAACATCCAATAACTTCCGTACTGAAGTTTTTTTTCCTGTCGCTGCTGGCGTTGGTTGCGCTTCTTTCCACAGGGTTGCTCTACCGTATGTACGAGCAAAACCGAGTGGTGGATCTGACCAAGATCACCACACCGGGGGGCATCGATCTGCTCGGCAACGTCCCGCTAGGCGGCGAGGAGCAGTGGGTATTGATCCGCGGCCAGAGGCAGACCAATCCCGTATTGCTGTATCTGCACGGGGGACCGGGGTCATTTGTCATTCCGCGTGCGCGCGATTTCGGGCTGAAGCTCGAGGAAGATTTTGTCGTCGTCTACTGGGATCAGCTCGGATCCGGCAAATCGTACCGCCCCGGTCTGACACCCAACGAGATGAATGTCGACCGGTTTGTCAGCGACACCAAAGAACTGGTGGACGTCCTGAAGCGTCGATTTAATGTGCCCAAAATCTACCTCGCCGGCAATTCGTGGGGTTCGGCGCTGGGTATGATGGTAGCCGAGCGGTATCCCGAATCGTTTTATGCCGTCATAGGAACGGGTCAGCTGGTGAACACGGCCCGCGCCGAATCGCTCTCGTACGAGTTTACGCTCCGCGAGGCGCGCAACACCAATAACAGGGAAGCGTTGCGCGAACTGAACGAGATGGGCCCCCCGCCATGGAATTACCTGACGATGAACAAGCAGCGCAAGTGGCTGCGTCGGTTTGGCGGGACGATCTACGAAGAACGAGAGGCCGCCGGCAGCTTTTTGTCCGACTTCATGGGTAAAATGCTGCTTAGCCCGGAGTATACCCTGCTCGAGATCCTCGAAATCAGCGCTGATCCCAACTTTGCTGTGCGCAACCTGTGGACCGACCTCGGCCAGATCAACCTGTTCGAGACCGTGCCCCGCATCCAGGTGCCCGTCTATTTCATCGCAGGCCGGCATGATTTTAACACGCCGTCCGAGCTGGTCAAAAAATACTACGAACAGCTCGAAGCGCCAGCAGGAAAACACATCATCTGGTTCGAGGACGCCGCTCATATGCCGGAGTTCGAGAAGCCCGACCAATTCCACCGTGTGCTGGTGGATTCGGTCCTGGCGCAGACGTATCCGCACTACGCCTTCACCCCCTGACGACGGATGACTGCGGCTCCGCGGTTGCAGGGTTTAAGGAAATCTGATCCTACAGCTTTCTTGCCACAAGCACGCCGCTCTCTTCCCGAACCCGGATCACCACCGGCGCCTCGTCGATGCGAAGAGCATGTTCGACATCTTCCCAGTGCAGGTAGGGTTTCGAGGGGTCGCGGAATTTGTCGGTTTCGTTTCCCGATAGAACCAGCGAGCGGACGGCGTCGCGGTCGGGCTGCCGGCCCTCGAGCAATGCCCTCAGGTAAAGCGCGCACTGCTCGTCCTCATCCGCGCGAAACCGCCCCTGGTAACCCATCGCCACCAGGGTGACGAGCGGCGGCGCCATCGCGCGGATCGCTTCGGCCGTGGCGCGGGCGTTGATCAGGGCGGCGGCAAAGATGGCCTCCGCGTTGGCCGCCACGGTCGTAACACCCACAGTGCCGGCGCGGGTGGACTGGATAAGCGTCTTCCCCGCAATGTCGGCGTCCCACAGCTCATGCGGCGAGTTGCCAAAATCGAAGCCGGCCGGCATCTTGCCATCCACCTCACCTACACAGATCGATCCCACCCCCCGCGCCCGAAGCGCCAGCGCCTCGGGCGGCTCGGCCACCATCACGATCCGATCCACCCCCCGCGTGAACGCAACGGACGCCGTGGTGAACGCGCGAAACACATCGATGACCACAACAACCCCCGCCGCGCGACGCGCGCCAACTAAGAGGCTTTCAATTCGGATTTCCATGGGAATGGTTGCAGGTTGGCAGGTTACAGGTTGGCAGGCCTGTCCTGAGGGACGGCGGCGAAGCCGACGCGCCCGAAGGATTGCAGGTTGGCAGGTTTGTCCAGTGAAACGACGCAACGGCCGAAGGAATCCGCAACGGCTGCCCGCCTCCGGTGTTTCCTAAAATCTAATGACCGCGAGTGAAGCGAGCTTCATGACCCCGGCCAGAGGCCACCCCACCGCGGGCGGAAGAAACCTCATGACCGGGGTCAGAGCCCATTCTTCAGCTGCCCACAGGGCATTCCACGTTCTGAAGCGCCGCGTCCCAGCAGGCTTCTTCCCCGGTGTTGTAGTCGTAGGCCGTGACGGAGCCCTCGTTGGTTTCCGTGTTCCAGCGCATGACATGGCGTTTGGCGGGATCGGGCTCGGTGAAGTCCAGCGTAAACCACACACCGTCCTGCCGGTAGGTGGCCTTCATGCCGCCGATCTCCGGGACGTCCGCCGGCACTGAGAAACGCACCGTGCTGTCCGAAGCCTCGTCGATGATCGCGTAGGTCCCGTCGAGCAGTCGAACAGGGCCCTGTTCCGTCGGATAGATGATGCTGAACGTGCCTTCGTTGGAAGTAAGCCCGGTGCGGGCTTCGTAGAGGAGAAAGTCTTCGAAGCGAACGTCGTTGCGATCGTCGTACCCAGAAACCTCCATTTCCCAGAGGATGGCGTCCCCATCCGGCCGGGCGGTCAGTTGGAAGCCTTCTTTCTGTCCGTTCACCAGGGTATCGGCGGCCCAGATGAAGGCTTCTCCGTCCCATATGGGCTCGACAACCTGTGCGGCGGCCGTCACTTGCGCCGGGATATACAAAGCACTGTAGATGCCGGTATTGACGATGAGTACCCGGATGGCGGCGGAGAGAAAGTTCGTGCCCTGGCTACCTTCTTTGGAGGCGCCGGCGTTGAACAAGCTGATGTCCATGCCAAACGCTGCCTCGGGCAAGGCCGCGGGCGCGACGGGTTCCGGCTGTGATTCCACACTGTCGCACGCCGCGACGAAGAGGAGTAAAGCAGCAAGAAGGGCGAAGCGGAACGAAGTGATATAGGTTTTCATTGGCGTAGCGATAAAGATGTGGTTGATCGAGTCGAATCGGAGTCGCACCCCGATTCCTGTTCACATCTCCCAATGCGCAGAAGCGAAACGAAACTTCCCTCGATCGGTATCGAGCGCATGCCGTAGATTTGCCGCGGCAGGCATTCGACCGAAACGGCCGTAGGAAACCGGCGCCATGACCGATAGCTGGACACGCATCAGACATCTCTTTCGGGCGGCCAACGAGTTGGATCCATCCGAATGGGTACAGTACCTCGCCACGGCCTGCCCGGACGACGCCGGCGTGCGCGACCGCGTGTTGCAGTTGCTGCGCGAGCAGGACCGCGACGAGGCCTTCCTCGAGTCGCCGGCTGTCGCCGAGGCCGCGACGGAGAATGACGACCTGCCCGAGGGCAGGCGGATCGGCCCGTACGAGGTGGTCCGGGTGATCGCGCGCGGCGGGATGGGCGTGGTCTACGAGGCGCGCGACGTGCGGCTCGACAAGGTGGTCGCCCTGAAGACCATGACGCCTCAGCTGGCGCGCAACCCCACCGTCCGCCAGCGCTTCGAACAGGAGGCGCGGACGCTCGCCCGGCTCGAGGACCCCCATGTGGTGCGTATTCATGCATTGCAGGATGAAGGGCCGGATACCTTTATCGTCATGGAATACGTCCAGGGTCCGACCCTGGCCGAATACCTCCGCCGACGCGGGCGGCTCTCGCCAAAAGAGGCGCTGTTCCTCACCCGCCAGCTGCTCACGGCGCTGAGCAAGGCCCACCGGTTAGCCATCGTCCATCGCGACCTCAAGCCGGCGAACGTCATGCTCGCCCGCGACGACGAGGGCCGGCCTCTCGTCAAGGTGCTCGACTTCGGCATTGCCAAACAACTCGGCGGCGCGGCGCAGACGATGACCCACGGCGCCATCGGCACCCTGCTGTACATGGCTCCGGAGCAAG
>Ga0163144_10000447_pt1 | contig 95650 bp, 75 predicted proteins | sample OliLak19BULKMAT1_FD_123175 | JGI IMG/M metagenome (GOLD analysis project Ga0163144, IMG submission 123175) | Freshwater microbial mat bacterial communities from Lake Vanda, McMurdo Dry Valleys, Antarctica - Oligotrophic Lake LV.19.BULKMAT1 | ecosystem: Environmental > Aquatic > Freshwater >...
CGCCGATTCGGCACCACAGCCGCGTTGCCACAGCCGCGTTGCCACAGCCGCGTTGCCACAGCCGCGTTGCCACAGCCGCGTCGCCTGAGCTCCTTGGCGCAGCCTCGTTGCCAAAGCCTCTCAGCGCGACCTCAATGGTGCACACCCGGCGCCTCGTGGCCGGTGCGTTCAACCCAAGCGTCGTACGTCCCCGCGTACACCAAAGGCCGCTCGGCCGTGCTCTCGCCCCCACCCGACAAATCGAGCACGCGGTTCGCGAGGCCCCTCAAGAACGTGCGGTCGTGGGACACGAAAATCATCGTGCCCTCGAACTCGAGCAGCGTCTTGACCAGCATCTCCTTCGTCGCGAGGTCGAGGTGGTTCGTCGGCTCGTCCAGCACCAAGAAGTTCGGCGGGTCGTACAGCATCTGCGCGAGGAGCAGGCGCGAGCGCTCGCCGCCGGACAACACGCGGATCGGCTTGTCGATCTCGTCGCCCGGGAAGTCGAACGACCCGAGCAAGTTGCGCTTCGAGGGTGTCGTCGCGGTCGGGAAAGCGTGGTCGATCTGCTCGTACACCGTCAAGGCCGGGTCGAGCACCTCCAGCGCGGACTGCGCGAAATAACCCATCTTCAGCGACGCGCCGAGACGCACATCGCCCGCGTCCGGCCGGATCACGCCCGCGATCATCTTCAAGAGCGTCGACTTGCCCGCGCCGTTGACGCCCATGACGCACCAGCGCTCGCCGCGTTTGATCTCGAGGTCGAGGCTCTTGTAGACGACACGCTCGCCGTAGGCCTTTTTGACGCCCGCGACCGTCACGACGTCGTTGCCCGAGCGCGGCGGCGTGTTCAGGCGGAAAGGCATGAGCACGCGCTTCTTCGGCGGCTCGAGGCGCTCGATCTTGTCGAGCTTCTTGACACGCGATTGCACTTGCGCCGCCTTCGCCGCGTGTTTATCGAAACGCTCGATGAAACGCTCTTCCTTCTTCAGCATCGCCTGCTGGCGCGTGAACGCGGCGTCCTGTTGCGCCGCGCGCACCTCGCGCTCGCGGTCGTAGAAGTCGTAGTTGCCGCCGTAGTGCACGAGCTCGCCCGCGTCGATTTCGACGATCTGATTCACGACGCGGTTCATGAAGTCCCGGTCGTGACAGGTCATCAACAGGGTCGAATCAGTGTTGCGCAGGAACTCCTCGAGCCACAGGATCGACTCGATGTCGAGGTGGTTCGTCGGCTCGTCGAGCAGCAGGACATCTGGCTTGCCGATCAGCACCTTGGCGATCGACACGCGCATGCGCCATCCGCCGGACAGCGCGCCGACGTCGCCGTCGATCTGCGACTCCTCGAAGCCTAGGCCCGCCAGCACTTCGCGTGCTTGCGACGCGAGCTCGTAACCGCCGAGCTGCGAGTACTCGCCCTGCACGTCCCCGAAACGCTCGAGGATCTTGTCCATTTCGTCGAAACGCTCCGGGTCCGACATCGCGGCCTCGAGCTCGATCAGCTCGTGGTGCAAGGCCCCGAGCCGCCCGCTGCCCGCGATCGCCTCCTCGAGCACCGAGCGACCCGACACGTCGGCGGCGTCCTGGCGGAAATACCCGATCGACAGGCGCTTCGGCACGATGACCTCGCCCATGTCGGGTTGCTCCTCGCCGACGAACAGCCGGAAGAGGGTCGACTTGCCCGAGCCGTTGGGGCCGACGAGGCCGACCTTGTCGCCCGGGTCGAGCTGCATCGACGCGTCCAGGAGCAGCGCCTGCCGGCCGAAGTTCTTCGCCACGCCATTGAGGGAGATCATGGGGCGAAGAGGTTAACGGACGGCCTGCCGGGGCGCGCGGGTTAGGCTCCCCACCGATGGCGACCCTGTCCCCGGCCGAGCTCGAGGCCCGCATTTTGGTCGAACGGGAGGGGCTGCTGGTGGTCGACAAACCCGCGGACTTGCCGACCTCGGGGCGGAGCCTCGAGGACCCCGACTGCCTCCAATGGCTGCTGCTGGAGCGCGCGCGGCGCATCGCCCCCCCTGGATTCGTCTGGGCCGTGCACCAGCTCGACGCCGACACGAGCGGGGTCAATCTCTTCACGCCCGTGCGGGACATGGTCGCGCGCCTCAAGGACGAGCTCGCCGCACCGTCTGCCGTGAAGTCCTACCTCGCGGTCGTGCACGGCGAGCCACCGTGGGACACACACACCTCGACCGCGCCCCTCGGCGAGCTCCGCCCCGGGATCCTCGGGGTCGCACCCGAGGGGCGCGCCGCGCATTCGGAGTTCCGCGTCCTCGCGCGCAACGCGGGCCACGCGCTGGTGGAGGCCCGGATCCGTACCGGTCGCACACACCAGATCCGCATCCATCTGGCGCACGCGGGTCATCCGCTCGTGGGTGAGGGTTGGTACCGCGCGCCGCCGTGCGCCCTCCATCCGCGTCAAGCCCTGCACGCGGCGCGCATGTCGCTGCCTTCGCTCGATGTCGAGGCGCCGCTCGCGCCGGATCTGATCGAGCTGCTCGCGAGGCTCGGGCTCCCGAAGTGACTCGACCGGCGAGAGTCAGGCGAGGCGCAAGAAGCTCTCGGGATGGCCCCATCGCAGCGCACGGAACCAACGGCACAGCGGCGACAAGAGCCCCACCGTGACCAGCACCACGAGCGTATGAAGGAACCGCAACACCGGAAGCTGCTGTTCCCAACCTCGAACGATCGCCGTATCGAACGAACCGACGTCACGATAGAAAACGTGCGCCGCGTGGTCGGTGAACACGAGCAGCACCGCCAGGCCCCGGACCCGGTCGAGCGCGTTCAGCCTCACGCCAGCCCAGTCAAAGGCCCGCCGCTGTCACCGAAGGTCTCGTCCTCGAATCCGAGGCGGTGCAAGAGGCTGAGATAGAGGTCACACAGCGGCGTCAGTTCGGCCTGGCGTACGTAGCGGCCGCCGCGCAGCGGGCCGCCGCCCAGGAGCAGCGGCAGGTCGTTCGGGTCGTGGCGATTGCCATCCTTGATGCCCGATCCGAACAACACGAACGTGCGCGCGAGCAGCGTCGAATCGGCTTCTTGCACCTCGCCGAGTCGCTGCAACAGCGACGCAAAGCGCCCGACGTGCCAGCGGTTGATGCGCGCGTACTGCGCCTTCATCTCGGGTTTGTCCTCGTGGTGCGACAGGTGGTGGTGACCGCCCTCGACACCTTCGAGAAATGAAAAATCGCGGCCCGAAACCGAGTTGCCGTACATGAAGGTCGCCACCCGCGTCGCGTCGATGCGAAATCCGAGGACGATCAGATCCTCCATCAAGCGCACGTGCTCCTGGAAGGCCTCGGGCGCGCGCGGGCTCACGTCGGGCGGCGTGTCGACGCCTGCGAGCGAGGCCTCCGCGCGCGCGTTGGCCTCGAACGCCGCGATGCGCTGCTCGAGCGTGTGCACCGCGTCGAGGTACTCGTCGAGTTTGTGCGCGTCGGCCCCACCGAGGTCCGCGCGCAGGCTCTTGGCCTCTTCGCGCACGAGGTCGAGCAATGCGCGCCGCCGACCACCCTGCCGCACACCCGTCCAGCGCACGAGGCGCTCGAACGCGCGGCGCGGCGAGAGCTCGCGCGCCGCCGGTTGGGTCGGCGTGCGCCACGAAATGTTCGCGCCGTAGATCGTGCTGTACCCCATGTCGACACGGTTCTGCGCCGGGTCCACGCCGAGCACGAGCGAGTCGAGCGGCGTCGTACGCAGAGGGTCCTGTGCGTAACGCTGCGCGATGAGCTGGTCGAGCGAGGTCGCCACCCGCAGGTCACGCCCACCCGTGCGCCGCACCGGCGCCCCAGAAAGCCACGCGGTCGTCTTGACGTAGTGACCCTCACCCGCGCGGCTCGCGCGGTGGAAGAGGTTCCCTAGCGCGATCACCGAGTCGCGCACGGGCGCGAGCGGCTCGAGCGTCGGCGACAGATTGAGCGCGTCGCCATCCGTGCCCGGCCTCCACGTCTCCGGCAGCATGCCGTTGGGCACGAACAGCGCCGCGAAACGCATGGGCACTGGCGCTGCCGGTCGCGCCGCTGCGACAGCCTCGAGCCACGGCAAGCCGAGCGCGACCCCGGCGCCACGCAAGAGCGTGCGTCGGCTCGGCGCATACGTTGCGCGTCGCGCAGGTTGTCGTCGCAGGTCCATCAGCGTGTTCGTGGTCGCGAGGAGTCCCTCGCGGTGTCAGCGCGGCGCAGTCGACTCCGCGTTGCGCCGCGAGTGAAAGGCGGGGAGCCCCACGATACCTCGAATCAGCGCGGAGAAGCGGTACCCCTCGCTCGCGACCTCCGCTGCGATACGATCGAGGCCCGGCAGGTCCGCGAGCTCGGGCGGGCGGCCGATGGCGTAGACGAAGAGGTGCTCCGTCAAGCCGTGCACAAAGCGCCCCGGCTCACTGCGCAGCAGCTCCTTGAGGGCCACCGCGCCATCGACCGTGCGCCCATCCGGCAGCTGGACAGACGTGTCGAGCGGCTCCTCGGCCGTGGCCTCACGCCAACGGCCGATCCCGTCGTAGGACTCGAGCGCGAGGCCAAACGGATCGAGCCGCCGGTGGCAGCTCGCACACGAAGGGTCGGACGTATGCCGCGCGAGGCGCGCGCGAGCCGACAGCCCGTCCTCGGCGCGGTCGTCCTCGGGCAGCGCGCCGACGTTCGGCGGGGGCGGCGGCGGAGGCGCCGCAAAGAGGCGCTCGAGCACCCACTGGCCGCGCGCGACCGGGCTCGTCCGCAGCGGCTGCGAAGTGACCGTCAGGACCGCGCCCATGCCGAGCACACCGCCGCGGCGCCGGTCCGTGATCGGCACGCGGCGTATACCGTCGTGGTCGACACCCTCGATGCCGTAGTGTTGCGCGAGGCGCTTGTCGAGGAAGGCGTGGTCGCTATCGAGGCACTCGAGCACGCTGCGGTCCGCGCGCACGAGGTCGGCAAAGAACGCCTCGGCCTCGGCGCGCATGGAATGGCGCAGGCCCTCGTTGAACGCCTGGAATCGGCGCACATCGGGTGTCACGTGCTCGAGCTCGGCGAACCCGAGCCACTGCGCCGCGAAGTCTGTCGCGAGCCATGACGCGCGCGGATCCGCGAGCAAACGGGGCACCTCGGATTCGAGCGCTGAACGCAACGTGCCCGCGTCGGCGAGGGCCGTCAGCGGCGCATCGGGCGCGCGGCCCCACAGGAAAAACGACAGGCGCGCGGCGAGCTCGTGGTCCCCGAGCTGCAACGCGCCCGATTCCCCTGGGCGCTCCGCCTCCACGCGGTACAAAAACGCAGGCGCAAGCAACGCCGACTGCAACGCTGTGAGGTACGCGTCCGACGGCGCGCGGCCCGCTGCGAGCTCGGCGCGCACCAGTTCGACACGTGTGTCGAGCTCGGCGTCCCTTGCAGGTCGCCGAAAGGCGCGCGCAAGGAACACAGAGAGGTGTGCGCGAGTCGCGGCGCGCTCGATCACCTCGGGCACGAGGCGCGCGACATGCGCTGGATCACGTCGCACGATGTCGAGCGCGGCCTCCACGGCCTCGAACCAGAGCTCGAACGAGAGCGGCGTCACGAACAGGGTGTCGCCTGTCGTGTCGAAGCCATACCCCGCCGCGTCCTCGGGCAGGAATCGCTGGAGCTCGAGTTCGACGCCCAAGAGGTCGACCAGCGCGAGCTGCAGCATGCTGCGCGTCAGCCGGCGCAGCGTCGGCCGACCGGGATCTTCGACATCGACGCCGAGCGATGCGAGGAGGCCAGCGCGCCATTCGTCGCGTTCAGTTGGCGCTAATGGCGATTCCGGGGGCATCACGCCGTCGCGCACTTGGTCGAGAGCGCGTGTCCAGAGCGCTGTGTGTTCCGCGGGTGCAGCGAGGGCACCCGCGAGATCGACTCCGCCCTCCATGCGCCGCGGGCCGTGGCAATCGAGGCAGGTCAGCGCGACGAGGTCGCGCCAAGTTTCGCTCGCAGGGCTCGATCCCTCATCGCGCGCGGCCGCCTTCGCAGCGCCCGAGTGCGCGGCGTCCGGCTCCTGTGGACTGCCGCGCCCGAGCGACGACACCGACTCCGTGGCGGCTCCTGCCGTCACAGGCAACACGAGACTCAACCCACACACGACGAGGCCCACCGACGACGAAACCCGGACCGCGCGGGCCACGCGCTCCCACGACCCGCGCGACGCCGGCGCGTCCATCACCCGCCGGCCTGCTTTGCCTGCTTGGGCTGCTTAGCCGGCTTGGGCGTGAAACTCGAGAGCACCGCGAGCGCCTGGTCCTTGTCGCCGACGTGCCCCGCCGCCCAACGCACGTACAAGACACAACAACGCTCGCCGACGGTCAGGTTGACGCGCACCGTCTCGTGGAACCGCGGCGCGCCCTCGTGCAGCTCGAACTCGCGGAGCCGCACATACGGCGCCGCGAAGCCGGACCAACTCAAGGTGCCCGAGTCTTGCAACTTCGGCGGCGGCGGCTTGGGCGGTCCCGACGGTTTGCCGCCACCGGGACCACCTCCCCCGCCGCCGCCGGTGCCGCCCCGGGGACTACCACTTTGGCCACCGCCGGGGCCGCCACCGGGGCCGCCACCTCCGAACCCGCCCACGGAATCGAAGCGTAGCGCGGTGAATTCGTCGCGCATCACGTCTTCGGCGCGCTCGATCGCCGACCACGCGAGTGCCGCACGCTCGGGCGTGCCGCCTTCGATCTTGGGTAGGCGATCCCAGTCGATTTGGTCGGACTCGGACGGCGCGCTGTCCGCCTTATCCGCCTCGAGTGGCGCGGTCGGCGGAGGGACGACCGCTTCGCCCTCGCGAGTCGTATGCGCCTCGAATCGGACGACCTCGCGTCGGTCAAAGCCACGCTCCGCGCCGACGAGTTGCAGCTCGAACGGCAGCGCCTCCACCGCCGCGAAACGCTCCCGCAGAAGCGCCGCGCCATCGAGAGTCGCAGGGCGCGCGCGCAGCGCGACGAGGCCAGCGATCACGCCGCCGAGCAACAGGATCCCGAGCCCGACCCCGATGACACCCAGGACCGACTCGCGCTCCGGAGGATCCCCGTGTTGTGTCGCGCGGCTCGCCGAGGCGGCGTTGCCAGTCGCCAGAGACGGCTCCACTCGTTCGCTCTCCGCGTGCTCGGGCTCGTCCATGGTGGTCTCTCCGTTTCGATGTCTCGCTCGCTCGACCTCTGCGACGCCTCAGCGATCGGGGCCGATATGGAATGGCGCAAGGAAAGCGCGTACATCGTCGTCCGTGACCATGGCGCCGCCCTCGACCGGGCGCTGCAGGATCAAAACAACGTCGAAGAGCTTCGACTTCGGATCATCGGGATCTTCGGCCACATCGTGGAGGACGACGACCGAGACGCCCGGACCGCTCACCGATTCGGTGCCCATCGGAAATCTCACGGAGACATCGCTTTCCATCTCTTCGTACCGCGTCCCCTGCAGGGTGACGCCCTGGACTTCGATCTGGATGGGCTCGCCACCGTCCTTCGAGCTCGTCAGGCTCCCTGATTGACCGCTTGGCAAGCGCGTCAGAATGGCGATCATCGCGTCCTCGTCCGCCTCGAATTCGTCATCCGTCTGACGCACACCGTGCGCGAAGTAGAAAAGCGCGACCCCTTTCGAGAACGGGATCTCGATGCCGAAGATCAGCTCGAAATCGGGGTCCTCGTGGGACTCGAGGTCGCGTGTCCCTGGGTCGTCGACCTGGCCGGTCGCCCGGCCCATCAACGACTCGTCGTAGTCCAGAACACCCGCGAGCGCGTCATACGCGAGGCGCGGATTCGTCGCCTGTCCGGCGAATTGCATACCCCAAGCAGCCAGGGCCACCAGGAAGAACCCCGGGAGCAGGCAGCCACACCCGCACCCGAGCATCCACCTCGGCGGGCCCTTGCGTTTCACCGGGGTCTCGGCCCACTGTTGGTCATCATCCATGCTGTCGCCCTACGTTCACTCGTTCCACTCGTAGAACCCGCGCCCCGACTTCTTGCCGAGGCGCCCTTCCGCGACCATGTCCCGCAGCAACTGCGGAGGTTCGAATCGCGGCCCGAGCTCGCGCGCGAGATGCTCGGCGATCGCGAAGCGTACGTCGAGGCCGACGAGGTCTGTCAAACGCAACGGGCCCATCGGAAACCCGTACCCGAGGGTCATCGCCCTGTCGATATCCGCGGGGCTCGCGACACGTTCCTGCACCATGCGGATCGCCTCCATGCCGATGGCGATGCCGAGACGCGAGGACGCGAAGCCCGGCGCGTCGCGCACGTCGATCGGCTCCTTGCCGATCCGCACGGCGAGGTCGAGGGCGCAGCGTACCGCAGCGTCGGAGGACTGCTCGGCGCGCACGACCTCGACGAGCTTCATGATGTGCACGGGGTTGAAGAAGTGCATCCCCACGACACGTTCTGGGTGACGCGCAACACTCGCGATCGCGCTGATCGAGAGCGAAGACGTGTTGGTCGCGAGCAAAACGCTCGACGGAGTCAGACCGTCGAGCTCGGTGAAGATGCGCTGCTTGAGCTCGATCCGCTCGGGCACAGCCTCGATGACGAGCTGCACTCCCTCGGTCGCGGTCGCGAGGTCGGTCGCGCCGGAGAGACGCTCGAGAGCGGCGTCGCGGTCCGCGGCGGTGACCTTGCCCTTCTCGACGCCCTTCGCGAGGTTCGCGCGCACCTTGGCAAGGCCCGCCTCGACCGCCGGTGAAGCGACGTCGAATAGCCGGGTCGTGATGCCCGCTGTCGTGAGCACGTGCGCGATGCCGTGCCCCATCGTGCCCGCGCCGAGCACGCACGCGGTCTCTATGTTCGCTGCAATCATGGTTTGCTTCGGTTGAGTCGAGCGCCGCGTCGTCAAGCGTCCGGCACCAATACGATCTTGCCAGACACCTCACGTGCCTCGAGGGCGCGGTGCGCCTCGCGCACCTCCGAGAACGGCAGGACTCGATCGACGACGGGCCGCAGCGCGCCGCTGGCGAGGCCTGCGAGGATCGGCTCGAACGCCGTGCGCGGCCCCATCGTCGAGCCGAGCACGCTCTGGTTCTTGATGAAGAGGTGCGGGAGCTGCAGCTCGACCGTCGGGCCCGTGGTCCCGCCGCACGTGACGAGGCGTCCATTGCGCGCGAGAACGCGCATCGAAGCGGCCCACGTCGCGGGCCCGATGTGCTCGACGACGACGTCGACGCCGCGACCGTCGGTCAACTGCTTGAGCGCCTTGGGCCAATCGCGATCCCTGTGATCGAGCGCGACCTCGGCGCCGAGCGAAACACCCAGCGCGCGTTTCTCCGCGGAGCCCGCAGTCGTGAACACCCGGCAACCCGCGTCGCGCGCCAATTGGATCGCGGCCGAGCCGACACCCGAACCGGCGCCGAGCACCAAGACGGTTTCGTCACGCTGGACGCGCGCGCGGCTGTGCAACAGACCCCAGGCGGTCAAGAACACGAGCGGCGCCGCGGCCGTGGTGACTGGGTCGAGGCCATCGGGCAACGGCCGCACGTAACACGCGGGGAGCACGACGTACTCCGCGTCGAAACCGTCACAGTGCTCGCCGCGGATCTCGTAGTCCGGCGCCATGTGGTCTTCACCGCGCGCGATCTCCGGGCCAGGACTCTGCGTGTACCCCGGCTCGAGCAGCACGTTCTGGCCGACAGCGAGGCCGCTGACGTCGTCGCCGAGCGATTCGATAACCCCCGTGCCGTCGCACCCGGGAATGCGCGGGAACGCGACCGGGAACCCCGGCATCCCGCGTCGCACCCACAGATCGAGGTGGTTCAATGAGACCGCGAGGACACGCACGAGCACCTCGCCCGGGCCCGGGGAGGGGCGCGGCACCTCGACGACCTGCAGCACCTCGGGGCCACCGTGGGCCGTGATGTGGACGGCGCGCATCAGGGTTCGCGCTCAGCGGCCCTGGAACTCGGCCTTGCGCTTGGCGGTGAAGGCTTGAATGCCCTCCTGCGCGTCGCGTGACGTGAATAGGCGCTGTTGCAGCTCGCGTTCGAGCGCGAGGCCCGACTCGAGCGGCAGGTCGATACCGCTCGTGACGGCGCGCTTGATCAACCCGACCGCGAGCGGCGCCCGGTGCGGCGGACAGAACGAGCGCGCGTAGTCGAGCACCTGGGCCAGGAACGCGGCGTCGTCGGGCGCCTCGAGCTGGCGCTCGACGAGGCCGAGACGCTCGGCCTCGTCGAAGTCGAATGTGCGACCGGTCGCCATCAACTCGATGGCGCGCGAGCGGCCGACGATGCGCGCGAGGCGTTGGGTGCCGCCGGTGCCGGGCAGCACACCGAGCGCGACCTCGGGCAAACCACACTTGCCGGAGCCCTTGCGCGCGATGCGCAAGTCACACGCGAGGGCGATCTCGAGGCCGCCGCCGACACAATGGCCGCCGAGCGCCGCGATCACAAGTTTGGGCGTGTTCTCGAGACGCAACATCGTCTCGTTCGCGTGCAGGCAGAACGCGTACTTGAACGCGGGTGTGACCGCGTCGAGCATGGAGATGTCGGCGCCGGCGCAGAAGAACTTCTCGCCGCGCCCGGCGACGACGAGCACGTGGACCTCGGCATCGAAACGCGCGCGCAGGACGGCCTCGTCGAGGTCGCGCATCATCTCGTACGAATAACCGTTCGCGGGCGGGTTCGTGAGCGTCAGAAGCGCCACACCGTCGCGAGCGACGTAGGCGACCTTGCCGTGGGGCATGAGCTCGGGAACCGGTTGGCCCGACGCCGGGCCCGTCGGTGAGGGGCCGGTCGGTGAGGCGTGCGAGGAGGACATGGGCCCAAAAGTTTACCCGCGGCCCTCGCGGCGCGGGCACCCGCGAGCCGCGATCAGAGCTCGACCTCGGTCAACCGCCCACCGCTCGCCTCCGCGACCGCGCGCCAGCCGCGCACGAGAGGGCCGCGGGCGCCAAACAACACGACGTCGATGGCGACCTGCCGCAGGCGGTTCTCGCGCGCGAGCAGGTGCCCGATCAGCTCGATGTTCCAGTGCTCGCCGCCTGACGGCGCGCCGTCGGTCAACACGACGATCGTATCGAGCTCGGCAGAGTCCAGGAGCGACACCAGCGCGCCAAAGATGTCCCCTTTTCCGCGCACGGTCAGCCGCTCGAATTGTTTGCACGCCTTGTCGATCGCTGCCGGGCTCGCCGCCTCGGGCTGCTTCATGAAAGGTTGCACCACATCGGTGAACGGCACGATCTCGAACTGCGCTACCTTCGGCAGCCCCACGAGCGCCGCGCGGAGGCGCGCGTCGACGAGCGACTTGCGCGTGACACCGTCCACGGATTCCCACATCGAACCCGACATGTCGATGAGGAATGTCACGCGGTCGGAGCGCACGTCGTGGCCCATGAAACTCGTCGTACCGGTCTCGCCTTGCAGGTCACTCCCAGCGCCGCTCGCGCGGGTCGCGGCCGCGGCGCGAAAGTCATCGGGCAAGGTCGCGAGCCAGTCGGTCCACGGTCGCGGGTCGAGCCCGTGACGCAGGCCGGAGATCTCGCGCAGCGCGCCGAGGATGCGCGCCTGGAGTCTCGTCCGCTCTTCGCCCGCGAGCCGCTCGACGAGGGTGGCGAGCGCGGGGCGAGTACGAAGCTCGATCAGCACATCGAGCCCGCGCACACGCAACGCCAGGTCCGGGTCAACACACGCGGCGTTGGCGAGCGCGAGGCGCTCCTCCGGCGCAAGGACGCAGCGCGCCGCGAAGGCCGCGTAACGCAGGGCGCGGGACTTCTCGGCGGTCCACGCCGCCGCGATCGGCCGCGCCGCGTCGGCGTCGACGGACACGAGAGCTAGCAGCGCGAGCGCCCTCACATCGTGGTCGCGCTCCCGCTTCGCGAGGCCCAGCAGCTCCTTCGCGAGGCGCTCACGGGGACCGGTCAGCCGACCTCGACCCGCTTGCATCGCCAGGGACTCGAGCAGCGCCCTCTGGATGCGTCCATTGGCGCCCGCCAGTGACTTCTTCCACACCTCGGCGTCGAACGTCGACGCAGCCCGCCCGAGCATCTCCGCGCACCGTTGGCCGACGAGCTCGCTCTTGTGGCCGAGCAGGTCGAGCTCGAGCGCGAGGCCCGCGAGCTCGGGCGCCGTGGCCTCGCCGAAGGCCAGCTGGGCCTCATCCGCGACCATCGGCTCGCGGTCCGCGAGGCCTTCTTCGAGCAGCACGCGGAAGGCTTCGATGGTGCCGAGTTTGGCGAGGTCCTGAATCGCCCGCCGTCGCTCACGCGAGTCCGCCGAGTCGAGGCGCTCACGCGCGGACGCGAGCGACTGCGGCGACGCAGCCACTGCGGGGAGCGCCAAGGAATACGCCACGCTCGCGGCGAGCGCGAGGGCGCGGCAAACGCGCCAAACGCGTGGCTCAGTGCCCGCGGAGCGTGGGGAGCACGCGACATGGTGGGCCCGCTGACTCATCGCTGGACCTCGTAACGCTGATCCGTCGCCGGGGTCAGCGTTCCTCCGGCGAAGGCCTCCTCGAGCATGTCGCGCAGCAGCACGAAGTCGATCTCGCGCGGCGTCGCGGCCCCGAGCTCGGCGAGCCCTTCGTTGCCGTCCGCCATAAAGCTGTTGGTGGTGACGCGATACCGCGCAGCGGGGTCACACGAGGCGTCGCCGATTCGCAAGCCCGTGAGCCGCGCTTGGCCCTCGGTCTCTGCGACGAGCACCGTCATGCCGCTGAACTCGAGAGGACGCGCGCCGCGCTCCTCGATCGAGCGACGCAGGATCGCGAGCAACGTCGCGCCCTCGAGCTCGATCGTCACGAGGTGGTTCGCGAACGGCAGGATCATGAAAAGGTCGCGGCGTGTCACGGGCCCGGCCTGCAGCGAGGTGCGAATGCCACCGCGGTTGTGCAACGCGACCTCGGCGCCGGTGCGAGCGCGCATCAAGTCAGTGATGAAGTTCCCCGCGGAAGTGTTGACCAGCGGGCGGCGGGACTGTTCGAGGGGCCCGGCGAGCACTCCAACAACCTTCCCCATCGAGGCCGAGGCTCGCTCGGCGAGCGCCGTGGTCAGCGCGTCGACACGCGGGTTGCGAAACTCTGCGCCAGGCTCGTCGTACAGGTCGATCAGCTGCGCGCTGCGTTCGACGACGCGCCCGTCACGATCGAACCACAGATCGACTCGCCCGAGCGCGCTCGCCTTGTCGCCGGCCTGCACGACGAGCGTCGTGCCCTCCTCGACACCCTGGCGCAGGTACGTGTGCGAGTGGCCACCGACGACGAGGTCGAGCCACGGATGCGCCGCGGCGAGGGCGCGCTCGTTCTCGACGCCGAGGTGACACACGGGCAGGATCCAATCCACGGATTCGCCGAGCTCGTCGCGAATGCGCGCGAGCGTGTCGGCGGGCGCCTCGAAGCGCAACATCTTCGTCGTCACGTGAGTGATGTCCGGGGTCGTCGGCGTGAGGAGGCCAACGACAGCGATGCGCAGCCCGAGGCGCTCGACGACGCGGTGTTGCGCGGTCCCGCGGAGCAGCGCGCCCTCGGCGTCCTTCACGTTGGCGAGCAGCGCGGGCATCTTCGTCGCGGCGAGGTGCTCGAGCAGCCCGTCGACGCCGTGGTCGAATTCGTGGTTGCCGACGACGAGCGCGTCGTGACCGACGGCGGCGAGCGCCTCGACGAAGGCCCGGCCGCGATCGAGGTTGCCCTCGGGTGTGCCTTGGAACCAATCCCCACCGTCGACGAACAACACCTCCGCGCCTTCGGCCTCGGCCGCAGCGCGCTCGCGTCGCGCGGTCGCCGCGAGGCGCGCGAGTCCGCCCGAATTCGGCAAGGGGTCGACGTTCTGCAACCAGGTCGCCGGGCGCGGCAGGACCTGGCCGTGGATGTCGTTGGTATGCAGGACGACGAGGTGGCGGCGCTCCTGCACCAATGCGGATGCCGAGTCGTCGCGCGGCGACGCGGATGCCGAGTCGTCGCGTGGCGACGCGGATGCCGAGTCGTCGCGTGGCGACTTCGCGACGGGAGCGCCCGAGAGCGGCGCGCGACCCTCGTCCGCCGAACCGCCGGTCGAGCGCGCGCCGCAACCGAACGCGACGAGCGTAGCGATCGCCCAGGTGCAGAACGAGACGATCGTGCGGCGGGTCGCGCCAGAGGACGACGGACGAGGAGCGACGGGAGAGCGCATGGATGCGTCCCATTCTATGGCAGCGACCGCGCCGAGCGACTCGCCTCTGCCTCGTCTTCGAGCATGTCAACGCCGGACGCGGGTGACACGGGCGGTTCGGGTTCAGTCACGGGACCGAATGACCCGAAGGCCTGACGGAGTGCATGCCCTCGCCAACGCGCCGCGCGTTCGCGCGCGGCGCGCACTGAAAGCACACGACGGCCCTGTTCACTTCATCGATGCTGCGCCCCACGATCGTCGTCTCTCTGTCATTCCTAGCTGCTTGCGGCGGCGGGAGCACCGCGGATTCCAGCTCGTCGACGAGCGCCTCGCCGAGTGTGCGACCGAGCGTTGCGCGTGTGGCGGTGACCCCGATTGCGCCCGTCACGGCTCAACCGAGCGCCGTCGCGGTGCCCAAGTTCGAGCCGCTGCAGCTCGTGCCGGCGGATACGCTGGCGGTGCTGCGCATCGCATCCCTGGCCACGCTGAGCGGCGCGGCGCTCAAGATCAGCGCGATCGCCGAGCGCACGGGCAACGACGCCTCGCTCGATGCCCGGTTGAAGCTAGCGTTACTGCAAGCGGGCGTCGACCTGACCTCGCTGCGCCAGAACGACCCGATCGTGATGGCCGTGCGCATGCCACAAGGCAGCCTCGAGCCGCAATTCGTCGTCTACGCGCCGTGGGTCGGTGACCCGCTGCCAGAGAACGACACGATGCGCCAGACGAGCGTCGCGGGCAACTACATCGCGATCACGCAGCCAGGCGTCGAGGCCCCGCCGTCCGCGCCGCCGGATTGGTGCACGGACCTCGGCACCGGTTTGCTCCACATGCGCGTGGATGTACGCAGCGCGATGCGTCGCGCAGGGCCGATGTTGCCCGTCATCATGGCCAAAGTGCTGCCGACCGATGGGCTCCAGGCGACGTTCGCTCTCGAGGTGCATCGGCAACGCACGCAGCTCATGGAGCTTCTCCAGGGCGCGCATTGGATCGACGCGATCGTCAACCTCAACGAGGGCAAGCTCTCGCTCGCGACCGAGATCGAGGTCGAGGGTGGACCGCTGTCGGCCCAGGCGTCCAAACGTGGCAACCCGTTGGCGCCGCTCGCGCGCCATCTCGCGGCGGATGTCCCCATGGTCGGCGCGGTCGCGTTCGATGTGCAGAACGAGGCGCAGATGGACAACGAAGAGCTGCTGCAGGCTCTCGAACTGCTCCCGAAGGAAGTGCGGGAAGCGGTGCACACGCTCTACAGCTCGTCGGTCGATTTCATGGGGCGGTTCGATCCGGGCGCGGTGATGTTGCTCGACCCGACTCCGGGTTCGATGCACGTGGCTTGCGTGTTGCAGTCGAGCGATCCAGTCCAGGCACGCGCCGCGTTCGGGGACATGCTGGCGATGCTCGACTTCGACGCGATCGGCTTCGACTTGTCACTTCCGGAGCGCTCGCGAATCGGCAACGCGGTCGTCGAGGACTTCAAGTTCCGTTTCGACACACGCAAGCTCGACTTCGACGCCCGCTCGGCGATGCGAACGGCCTTCGAATCGTTCCTGGGCGACGCCGACCTGCACTTTCAAATCGCGTCGACGGGCCGCGAGATGATGTTCGTCCTCGGCGCCGACACGGCGGCGACGACGGCGCGTGTACGGGCCTTCTCTGCGCCGAACGGCGCGCCGCCGGATCTCGCGGCGGGCCTCGCCGCCCTCGGCAAGGCGAACCCCGGCTGGGTCTGGCGCATCGACGTGGCGCGCTTCTTGACGTTGCAGGACGAGGTGAGGGCGGCGCTCATGGGCGAGTCCGCGGCCGCCGCGCGCCGCGACGCCCTGCGGCGCCAACCGGACGTGGGCAGCGTCCCGGTCGTGATCTGGGCCGGGATCCAGGGTTCGCGCGCTGTCGGCGGTCTGGAGGTCCATCTGGACCACCTCGAGCGCGCCGCGGCCCTGCTCGCGCCTCGCTGAGCGAGGGCGCCGCCTCGGCGCGTCGCTCGGAATCGTCGAGAAAGATCCAAGGACTCCGCCGGCCGTCCGTGGAGGATGCAGAGCCGTTCGAGGCCTCTGCATGACCCGCAGGATCGACCCACACACAAGCGGCCGACAGGTCGTAACGCCCGCGTCCGCGGGCTCGGACCCCGTGGCGCTTGCGCGCCCGGGTTCGACGGAGTGGATCCACGCGGCGCTCGCGCGCCACGAGCGGGCCCTCGTTCGCTACGCCGGGCAGCAGCTCGGCGGGGACCTGGAGCGCGCACGCGACGTCGTGCAGGAGGCCTTCCTGCGGCTCTGTTCGGAACGGCGCGAAGAACTGGAAGGGCAGGTCGCCGAATGGCTGCACCGCGTCGTCCGGAACCTCGCGATCGACACACGACGCAAGGAGAGCCGGATGAAGAGCGTGAGTGAAGAGGAGCAGGCGCGACTGGGTGCCAGCGCGCTGTCGGCCAGTCCGCATCCCGACGAGGCCTTGATACGGGACGAGATGCAGGCGACGGTGCTGGCGCGCCTCGCGCAGCTCCCCGCGAAGCATCGCGAAGCGCTGCGGTTGAAGTTCCAGTCGGGCCTCTCCTACCGCGAGATCGCGGGGGTGATGGACGAGACGGTCGGCAACGTGGGTTGGTTGATCCACGTCGGTTTGAAGGGTCTACGCGGCCGTTTGGCCGGGGAAGGGGTGGAGCTATGAACGAACACAACGAGGAGAATGCGCGCCCCACGGGGCTGGACGACGACGTTCGCCTCTCCGCCTTCGCCCTCGGCGAGCTCGAGGGCGAAGAGCGCGACGAGATGGCACGTCGTGTCGCCGCGGATCCGGTGCTGCGCGCCGTCGTTGACGAGCTGCGCAGCGTGGCTGCCGAGCTCGAGGCGGCGCTCGCCGGAGACTCGGCCCAGGAGATGGCGGGCTTGACCGAGCCTCAGCGCATCGCCGTGACAGCGCGCGCTGCGCTCAAGGACGGCGCGCACCTCATGGACGCTCGCAGGCGCTCGATGGAGCGAGACGGAGTGTGGGCCAAGGCGACGCGCACCTGGCGTTGGGTCGGCCTGGCCGCTGTGGCGGGCCTCGTGGGCGTCATCGGCGTGGCCGTGAGGCAGCAGAGCGCGATGGTCGAGGTTGGCGAAAAGACGCGGATTCCCCAAACTCAAGGGATGGGCGCGAGGCCGCGAGCTACGAACTCCGTTCAGTATGTCGCTCGCTCCGGCGCCACGACCTCGAGCGCGACTTTAGACCTCAGCGCCTATGTGGCACAAGGCGCGAATCTCACCCCAGCGAGCGAGACTCGAGCGGTCGCTGAGCCCCTCGCCGATCCCTCATTCCTCCCATTCGAAGCGGACGACGACAAGGTGCTGGGCGATCTCGAGGAAGCCGAGGAGCAGTCGGACGAAGTGCCTGTCTCGCGTGAGGGTTACGACCGCATCGTCGACAATCCGTTCGTCGCGACCAGCCAGGACCGCCTGTCGACCTTCTCGATCGATGTCGACACCGCGAGCTACACCAACGTGCGGCGGATGCTGCAGGCCGGTGAAGGTGTGCCGCCGGACGCGGTGCGGATCGAGGAGCTCGTGAACTACTTCGATTACGGCTACGCCGCGCCCGAGGCCGGCTCGACGCGTCCCTTCGCCGTGCACACGGCGGTGACGGCCGCGCCTTGGGCGCCGGCCCACCGAATCGTGCGCATCGGCTTGCGGGCGACCGACATCGATCTCGCGGAGAGGCCGGCCTCGAACCTCGTGTTTTTGCTCGACGTGTCAGGTTCGATGGACGACCCGGCCAAGCTGCCGCTCGTGAAACGCGCCCTCGCGCTGCTCGTCGAGCAGCTCGACGAGCGCGACCGCGTCGCGATCGTCGTGTACGCCGGCAGCCAGGGCCTCGCCCTCGAGGCGACGCCGGGCTCCGCGCAGGAGGCGATCTTGCAAGCCCTCGAGCGGTTGGCCGCCGGCGGCTCGACGAACGGCGGCGCGGGCATCCAGCTCGCTTACGAGACGGCCCGCGAGGGCTTCATCGAGGGCGGCATCAACCGCGTGCTTCTGTGCACCGACGGCGACTTCAACGTCGGCGTGTCGAGCGACGGCGACCTCGAGCGGCTCATCGAGCGCGAGGCGCAGAGCGGCGTGTTCCTGACCGTGCTCGGTTTCGGCAGCGGCAACTGGCAGGACGCGAAGATGGAGAAGCTGTCGAACCGCGGCAACGGCAACTTCGCCTACATCGACTCGCTGCTCGAGGCCCGGCGTGTGCTCGTCGAAGAGCTCGGCGGGACGCTCGTGACCGTCGCGAAGGACGTCAAGATCCAGGTCGAGTTCAACCCGGCCGAGGTCCAGGCGGCGCGCCTCATCGGCTACGAGAACCGCGTGCTCGAACACCAGGACTTCCTTGATGACACGAAGGACGCAGGCGAGATCGGCGCGGGGCACACGGTGACGGCGCTGTATGAGGTGATCCCGGTCGGGGTGGTCTACGAGGCGCCGCCGGTGCCGCCGAGCCGCTACGCCGCCGTGCCCCAGACGGCGGGGCCGGCGACGACGGGGCCGGTGACGGGCGTTGCGTCGGGCGCGCTCTTGACCGTGCGTCTGCGCTACAAGGCGCCGGACGGCGACGTCAGCACGGGCTTCGAGGTCCCGGTGATCGACGGCGGCGACAACCAGTTCCAGGCCGACGACGACCTGCGCTTCGCGGCGGCGGTGGCCGCGTTCGGGATGGTGCTGCGGGGCTCGGAGCACGTCGGTAAGGCGACCCTCGACGACGTGCGCAGCTGGGCGCTCGAAGCGCTCGGCAACGACGAGGGCGGCCGTCGCGCGGGCTTCCTCGAGCTCGTGGACCTCGCCCTTGAGCAACGCCGGCGCTGAGACGGTCCAGAGAGCCTGCGCCACAGGGGCTCATTCGCAGGGTGGTGTTCAGGTGCGTCCCAGCGGCATTGCAGCGAGGTTTTCCATGGCTTCACGCTATGGGGAGCCTTGCTGCAACGCAGCTGGGGAGTTTGGGGGTTGCCGTGCCTGGTGGAGCGGGTTGGATCCGCTGTCGAGCGCGGTGTTGTTCCCGAACTGGCTCGAGGCGGAAGCGAATGGGGCTGGTGGGGCGCCGGAGGGGCTCGTTGTGGGAATGGGCGGGATTCTGCGGGCGGCGCAGTGTGCGTTGTTTCGGATCGCGTTCGCCGGTGAGCCGTTGTCGCTGCGGGAAGGTCTCCCGGCGACGCGGCGACGGGGGACGGGCAGGGGGGCTGGAGCTACGACTCGGGCGAGAACGTGCGGAGGGCTCGAGGCCTAGCGCACCAAAACTCGAGCCTCGCTCCGCACCAAGTCGAGGCTCAGAGCGTTAGCAGCGGTTCGGGTCCCCGAGATGTCAGGGTGCGACTCGCACCGACACGGCATCCGTGAGTTCGAGGTCGAGCCGCCCCTGATCGGGGGCGAGGGAATCGCCCTGCGTAGGGACGCCCTGAGGCGGAGCGATGGGGAATCGGCCCTGGCTTCGTACCATGGGGTCATGACGCTCACCGCCACCGTCCCTGCGCGTCCCACGCAAGCAGCGACCCGGGTACGGAGAATCGTGTTGGTGCAGACACACCAGCCCTTCGAGCAGTTGACCCATGTGCACCCCGTGGGGCTGCTGTCCCTCGCCGCGTGCGCGCGCGCCGCGGGTTACGGCGACGTGCACGTGCTCGACATGAAGGCGCTCGCCATCGGCCCCGAGGCGGCCGTCGACGAGCTCGCGCGGCTCGCGCCCGACGTCGTCGGGCTCTCCGCGATGACGTTCGAGGCGACGTGCCTGCACAACGTCGCGCGCCTCTTGCGCGCGCGGCTGCCTAAGGTCGTGATCCTCGCTGGCGGACCGCACGCGAGCGTCGCCGCCGCCGATGTCCTCGCGGACCCCGCGGTGGACCTCGTCCTGCGCGGCGAGGCCGAAGAGAGCTTCACGGCGGTGCTCGACGGCCTCGGCCAAGGCCGCGTCGACTGGCGCGACGAGCGCGGCGTCTCGTGGCGCGACGCCGATGGAACGGTCGTGCACGAACCCGACCGCGCGCCGCCGGCCGACCTCGACGCGTTGCCGATGCCGGCCTGGGACCTCGTCGACCACGCAAAGTACCGCGACAAGGCCCGCAGCGGCGTCATTCGCACCAAGGGCGACTTCGCGACGATGTTCTCGTCGCGCGCCTGCCCGTGGCGCTGCACGTATTGTCACAACTCGTATGGCAAGACATTCCGCGAGCGCTCCGCAGACAGCGTGCTGGCGGAGATCGATCACCTCGTGCAGCAGTACGGCGTCAAGGAGCTGGTGTTCCTCGACGACATCTTCAACTTCAAGCCCGCGCGCGCCAAAGCGATCGCGCGCGGCCTGATCGAGCGCGGCTACGACCTGCGCCTCTCGTTCCCGAACGGGTTCCGCGGCGACCACCTCGACGAGGAGCTCGTGGACCTGTTGCAGGCGGCAGGGATGTACCGCTGCATGATCGCGGTCGAGTCGGCCGTGCCGCGGATCCAGCGCCTCTCGAAGAAGAACCTCAAGATCGACAAGGTGCTGCACATCGCGGAATACGTCGCGCGACGCGGCGTGCTGGTCCACGGCGCGTTCATGATCGGCTTCCCGACGGAGACGGAGGCCGAGATGCGCGCGACGATCGACTGGGCCGTGCGCTCGCCCTTCCACACCGCGGCGTTTTTCCGCGTGATCCCCTTCAAGGGCACCGCGCTCTACGAACAGGCCCTCGAACGCGGCGCCTGGCTGCCCGACGACTGGACTGCGTACGAGCCGTATCGCAGCGACATCAACCTGTCCGAGGTCCCCGAGACTCGGGTCACGAAGCTGCGCAAAGAGGCCTACCGCCGCTTCTATATGCGGCCGCGGCGCCTCGTGAGCATCCTGCGACTTCTGCCGAACAAACGCACGAACCTGCCGGTGCTCGCGACGCTCTTCGCGCGCCGCGCTTGGGCGCGTTGAGCCTCGGGAAGCGACTCAGTCGAATTGCGGGGGCCGCCGCACCGCGCGCAGCTCGATCCCGTGCAGGCTGACCTGGCCTGGGTCGTGGGACAACCGCAAGAGCAGCTCCCCCGCCATGTCACGTCGGTCGATCGGGATGTACTCGACGTGTCGCCCGGCGCGGGTCTCGAGCGGGAACGTGCGTGTGGAGTCGAACTCCGCGTCGGCCTCGCGGCGCAGGAAGACGTCCAGGTAGCCGTCTTTTTCGCAGGTCAGGTCGAGGCGCAGGACCAACATGCGATTCTCGGAAGCGGGTCCGGTGTCCGGATCGAACAGCGGCAACTGCAACGCGTTGGCGCCGGAGCGCAGCGTGACGTCGAGGCGCGCGGCGCCTTCGTCCAGCACCAGCTCGACGGTGCCGTCTGCGAACGGTGCCCTGAAGTCGAGGCCCGCGAGTGACTCCGGTCCGATGCGCACATCGTCCGAGGCCTCGAACGCGGCGCGGAACTCCGGGTCGTTCATCGCGCCTTGGAGGAACGGCAGCAAGCTGACGAGGTAACGATCCGTCTGCGCGACGAGCACGACGTCGGGCTCGCGCTCCGCCATCAACTTCGGGTCGTAGTACACGTGTCGCACGCCGTACATGACCGAGAAATGCTCGGCGAGGAACGGCAGCAGCCAACCGCCGTTCGAGTCGTGGTAGACAACTGCCGTCGGCAGCGACGTGTCCTCGTTGCGCCAGAGCGTGTCCTCCCAGTGCGAGCCCTTGAACGACTCGTCGCGGACACTCTGGCGCAGACGCAGCGGGATGAAAAATGACTCGGTCGCGGTGAAGTACTCTTCGAGATAGAGCTTCTCCGCCCAAGAGTCGACCGGCCCGCCGACCTCCTCCTCGCGAAAGTCCTCGAGGCGCCACGGCTCGTCGACACCGGGCACCGTCTCCGCGATCTTGTTCAACATCGCCGCGTACGCGACCCGGGCCCCGCGATCGGTCCAGTGCACGCCGTACGGGAAACACACGTGACGCCCCGGCTGGTCGCGCACCTTCGCCCCGTGCAGCACCTGTTTCACGTCGAGCAGGTCGAGGTCCGTGGACTTCGACATGTAGTCGAGCAGCTGGTCGCGCCGGCTCGGGCCGAGGCGTGTGAATCGCGCGGGCACACGCTCGGGATAGATCTCGAGCTTGCTCGGCACACACACGAACAGGAACTGCCCGCCCCAGCTCGCGACATGCGCCGTGCGCTGCTCGATCGAGCGGCGCCAGAGCACGAGGTCCTCGTCCTCGAACGGCAACACACCGCGGAACGTCTCGAGCGCGCTCGCCTCGCGGTGGAAGATCCAGCGCTCGTCGCCGAGCACGAAGTGCGAGCTGGGCGACTGGCCGAGGCCGACGGCGAGCGCGCGGTTGTAGGATTCGATCAGCGTCGCGCGGAACCCGAATGCGTCGCGGTACCAGGCCTCGAAGCGCCGCGGATAGGCGCGCAGCTCGCCGGCGTCGAGAGTCAGCGCGGGGCGCGCTGTGGGCCGGCGGAACTCGCGCACTGCCGAGGCGCTGCTGTCGTGCCCCAAGAGGACCGCGATCGGCGGCGCAGAGACCGCGAGCAAGAGGCCCAGCGCGACGAGCACGTCGGCCCAACGGGCGCGACGCGGCTCGGGCATCTCGACAGGGATCGCTTGGCTGGCCATGGCTGTGCTCGAAGTGCCTCTGACGATTAGAAGCGGAAGTACAGGAACGGGCTGTAGGTGTCGGCGGCGAGCGCGGCCGCAGTGGCCCAGAACAAGAGGCCGAGCAGGACGAGCTCGGAGAAGTCATACGCGCGCGCGAGCCAGCGACGTGACGCCGGGAGCGTCCCGTCGGGGAGGGCAGCCAGCGGCGCCCCGAGGCGCTCGCGCCACGCCAGAATCGCCCCGTGCACGGGCATGCAGAGGATCACCGCCGCGATGAGCGTGAGCCCGACGTGGGGCGTAATCAAGAGCGCGAGTGATTCGCGTGGGAGCCGGATCTCGGTCAGTCCGAACATCGTCTTCTGGTACTCCGTCGCGGCGGCGATGCCGTCGGCGCGCAGCCAGACGAAGCTGAACACCATGAAGAACAGCATGTAGACGTGGCGGAACGGCCGCGGCCAGCGCGCAATGATCGCGAGAAGCCCGAGGCGCTCGATGACGAGCTGCATGCTCTGCCAGGCCCCCCACGCGATGAAGTCCCACGACGCGCCGTGCCAAAAGCCGCACAACACGAACACCGTGCACAGATTGAACAGATTGCGCGCCGGGCTGCAACGATTGCCGCCGAGCGGGAGGTACAGGTAATCGCGGAACCAGCTCGACAGCGAGAGGTGCCAACGGCGCCAGAACTCGGTCAGCGACTGCGCGATGTAGGGGTGCGCGAAGTTCTCGGCGATGCGGAACCCGAACATCCGCCCGAGCCCGATCGCCATATCAGAGTAACCCGAGAAGTCGAAGTAGAGTTGCAGCGTGTAGCAGATGAGCCCGAGCCAGGCGACGGGCATGGTCCGTTCATCATCGGCGAGGGCGAAGGCCGTGTCCGCCGGGATGCCGAGGACGTTGGCGATCACGACCTTCTTCGCGAGGCCGATGATGAAGCGCCGCGCGCCCTCGCCGAGGTCCACGAGGCCGACGGTGCGCTCGGTGAGCTGCCGCGCGATATCGCCGTAGCGGATGATCGGCCCTGCGATGAGCTGCGGGAACAACGAGACGTAGAGGGCGAGGTCCGCCCAACTGCGCTGGGCGCGCTCGTGCCCGCGGGCCACATCCAGCACGTAGGACATCGCCTGGAACGTGAAGAACGAGATCCCGAGCGGCTGGTGGATCCGCGGCGGAGCGCCGAATGGCATGGGACCCTCCGCGCCGGCGGCCACGAAGATGTCGTTGAGACTCGTCCAGACCCAGGGCAGGTACTTGAAGACGAAGAGCAGCCCGAGGTTGAACGTGACCGCCGCCGCGGCCGCCCACCACAGGCCGCGTTCTGTGACACCGCGGGCGCGCAGGCGATCGATCCACAGGCCGAAGAAGTAGTTCGCCGTGATCGAGCCGAGCAGCACGAGCACGAACTCCTTCTCGCCCCAAATAAAGAAGAAGAGGCTCGCGAGCAGCAGAAGCGTATTGCGACCGCGGCGCGGCGTCAGCTGGTACACCCCGAACAGCAGGGGGAAGAACAGGAAGACGAAGACCGGATCGCTGAAGAGCACGGGCGGTTCGAGTCGCGGGCTAGCGGGGACCCAGGGCCGCCCCGAGTCGGGACGGCAGGGGGGACGCGGTCCGCGGGCCTCTCGATGAGGGGCCCTAGGCGCGCGGAAGGCTTGGAAGGCGGCTCAACGCCGTCGACTCCGGCGAAGTATGCGCGACCCGGTTCGCTCGGACCAACGGCATGCCGGAGTGACCGTCAAAAACCACAGGCCGGGCACCGAAGTGCGACGATTGAGCGTTACGACGAGAGCGCGCCGACCGCCGCCTCGACAGCTCGGACCAAGGTCCCCGACGCGACGAGGTCGCGACCGGCCTCGAGATCGGGGTGCAAGTAACGGTCTTCCTCCAGGGGGGCGACACGGCTGCGCAAACACCCATGGGCGGCCTCGACGCCGCGCCCGGCGCGCAGGCCGCGGTGGAACTCGCGCCCCTGCCCAGCCGAGACGAGCTCGATCCCGAGCACGGCCTCGACGTTGTCGAGGATCATCGCGAGCTTGCGCGCCGCCGTGATCCCCATCGAGACGTGGTCCTCTTGGTTGGCGCTCGTCGGCACCGTGTCGACGGACGCCGGATGGGCGTAGACCTTGTTCTCCGACGCGAGGGCCGCAGCTGTGTATTGGGCGATCATCAGGCCCGAGTTGAGACCTGGCCGCGGCGAGAGGAAGGCCGGGAGGCGCGAGAGATCCGGGTTCACGAGCTGCTCGACACGGCGCTCCGCGACGTTGGCCAGCGTGCAAAGGGCGAGGCCTAGATAATCGAGGATCATCGACAAGGGCTGGCCGTGGAACATGCCCCCGCTGAACACTTCGTTCAACTCGGGCACAACGAGCGGGTTGTCCGTGACGGCGTTCAATTCTCCGGCGAGCACGGTCTGCACATGCTCGAGAGCCGTCTTGAACGCGCCGTGGATTTGCGGCATGCAGCGCAGGGAATAGGGGTCCTGGACACGATCACAGCCCCGGTGCGAAGCGAGCACCTCGGAGCCCTCCAGGCACGTGCGTACATTCGCCGCCGTGCGACGATGCCCTTCGTTGTTCTTCAACCGCGCGAGGAGGTCGGCGAAGGGCCGGTCGCTCCCTTGCAACGCCTCGAGCGAGAAGGCGCCGATCACATCGGCCGCCTTCGAGAGGTTCATCGCGCGCAGCGTTCCCGCGACGGCCCACGACTTCATAATCTCCGTGCCGTTGATGAGCCCGAGGCCCTCTTTCGCTTCGAGGACCAGCGGCGCGCGCCCGAGCGCTGCGAGGCCCTCGGCCGCGGTCATGCGCTGGCCCTTCAGGCGGACGTGCCCGAAGCCCATGTAGGTCGCGACCATGTGCGACAGCGGCGCGAGATCGCCGCTCGCGCCGACCGACCCTTGTTGCGGCACCTCGGGCACGAAGCCTGCGTTGAAGAATCCCGCGAGCTCGTGCACGAGCTCTTCGCGCACACCCGAAACGCCCTTGAGCAGGCTGTTCAAGCGCAGCACCTGCGCGATACGCACGAGCGGATCAGGCATCGGCGCCCCCACGCCGACGCTGTGCGACAACACCAAGTTGCGCTGCAGCCGCTGGAGGTCAGCGTGCGGGATCGCGACGCTCTTGAGCTTGCCGAACCCCGTGGTCAGCCCGTAGACCACCGCGCCGCTGGCGAGGCGCTCGTCCACCATCCGGCGCGACGCACGCACGCCGTCGAGGCAACCCGCGCGCACCTCGACGCGCACGTCCTCGCCGGCGAGCAACGGCAAAAAATCATCGATCTGGAGGCTCGCGCCGTCGAGGGACAGGGTGCGCATGGGGCGGAGGAGCATACTGCTCCGCACCAGGTCAGATCGAGGGCGGAGCGCGGGTCCAGGGCGCCCCACACGGCGAGCGCGGCGTGGAAGGCGTCAACATCTACCGTGCCGCCCCGCGCCAACAAGTGGGTCGAACGCTGCGCCAGCGGCGGAACAGGGTCGTGGCAATGGTCAGGGAGTCGTCGTCGTCGGGCCGGTCGATCGTGGGCATCGGGGCGTCTCTGGGGTCATGCGGGCGATGACCGGGACGCTACCGGACCGAATAAGGGCGAGTCAGGCACGCTTGCCGAAAGGACACCCTTGAAATGGCCCATGGGCTTCCCGGAGACCAGCTCAGTATTCAACCAGCACTAACTGGCGGCGATGTGCCGCACCAGATCGGCGATGGACTCCGAGAACCCGGCCCGAATCACGGTGAAGCGACTCGGGCCACCAAGGCGTTCGTACTCGTCGGCTGCTCCAGGGTCCACAGCGAGTTTGTGGCCCCGAGCATCTCGGATCGGCCCCCAGACATGCAGATCCGATGCGACCGGCCGGACACCGATGCAAACGACGCAGTCCGCGTCTCGTACCTCGCTGTTCCAGGCGTCTTGGTGGCGCTTGACGATCCTCGGCTCCGGCAAAACAGTCTTATCGGGCTCATACATCGCCATGATCGCGCCGCACTCGTTCTGTTGGCAAGCTTCGTCGAAGGCAGCTCGGTTCCTAACGACCCTCATTCCACCGACCGAGATCGGAGTGCAGCTGGCAGTACCGAATTGCGCAGTCCCTTCTGGTACCCAGTTGATGGACCCGTGGAGCTTGTAAATCGGCGTACTCGGGTCGGATTCATCTCGACCATACTGCAGCGATTGTCCGGCAGCGCCGAGGGCCCCCTCAAGTAACAGGTCGTAGTTCAGCGTCGAGTAGCAAATGTCAACTTCTTCGATGCGGAGAAGTGCCTCGTGAAAGGTTAGAAACGTGTTCTCTTGCTGAATCTCGAGGCCCCAAAAAAAGCGAGCGAGGTCGCGCATGAGCGGCCAGACACGCGTCCCATGTCCGCCGTTCATTACGGATCTCATGCCCTTCTCAAAATCCGCAGCGAATTCGGATGGCAGCCCTGCGCTGCCCCACCCGTCGCGCTCGACCAACTCGCCGGCTTCTGCCGACTCGCGGAGTCGCTCGTACAATTGTGTCCCAAGGGGGGGCCTGCGCCCAAGTGTGCCCTCTGCGCCGTCACACCCATAACTCGCGCCCGCGCCGAACAGGATGAGAACTCGCTTCATCGTGTAGTAGTATCACGTCCGCGCCCCACTCGGTGAATGTGTCGTTCGCTGTTGGTGGCTTGCATCGCGTCCGGTCTCCGTTCTCAACATGGCCCCCACGCCTCCTGTAGCCGCTTCCTGGCCAGGTAGCTGCCGGGCACGACCCAGCGGAGAACCTCGAGCACCCTCAACGGGCGCTTCGCCAGGCCGGCCTCCATCGCCGGCGTCCTCTTGCCCTGCCGGGTCCTGAGCGAGGAGTGCGGCCGCACGTAGTTGTAGACCAGCCGCACGATCTCGAGCGCTGACTGCAGCGTCTCCAACCGGCGAGCCGGCGACGCTGTGCGCCGCCGCACGAGTGAGCAACACGTCCGCTTCACCAGGTTCAAGCGCTCGACGAAGGACGTGTTCGGTTTCTTCGAGTCAGTGCGGTCACGAAACACCATCATCGAATTTGCCTCTGCTCAGTTTGGATCGCAGGACACGACCTCCCCGATACATCGGGTCGACTTGCTGGTACACGACCGGACGACCCTGCAGCACGCGGCGCATCGCGGGCTCGTAGTACTTCATCTTGTCGGTGGTGACGAGGACCCACCCTTCGTTGCGCGCCATCGTATTCGCGACTTCGCGCATGAAGAGACGCGTGTTGCGCAGAGTTCGACGCGAGACCTGAACCCCGAGCCAGACGCGTGTGAAGACCTCCATGGCGCTGTAGGCCCACGCGAGCCGCGCATCCTGTGCGCCGCGGCAGGCGAGCTCGTCGATCTGGATCTCCCCCATCTCGTCCATCTGGGTGTGCACGTCCTGGAAGGCTCGCGCGTGATTGCCTGCGCGCACGAGCCAGCGTCCGACCGTGCTCGGGGCGCGGCCGAGGGCGCGGGCGATGGCGGCCTTGGACATGCCCTCAGCGTAAAGACACGCGGCGCGTTCGACGTCGATCTCGCTCGCGCGCAGCCTGGCGAGCCGAGAAGGTCCGTGTGCAGACGAGGCAATGCCGATGCGCCCGCACACCGCGACCTGTGCGGAATGAATCATGAGCGACGGCCCGCAAGCGGGCCCTGCCCGAGTTCGAGGGACAGGCTTCGAATGGACAGGACACGAGTTGGCGTCGGAGGGTCGGCACCCCTCGACACTGGGTCACGTGGCCGTTTCGTGCAATCGGTGGCCGGGGGGAGCCGGGCGGAGTGACCCGAAACCGCCCACCTCTGACCGTGGCCCGATCGTCTGTAAAGTCACCCTGGGCGAGGGGTTACACGCCCTCGCCAACAGCGGACGAGCGATCCACTCGGGCCTCGGGGTCCCCCCACCGAACGATCGTTCCTTGGGGGTCGGAGGGCCTCGACGCGGCGACGGCGACCTGGCTACTGTGGACTCTGAGGTGCGCGGAGCTGCCCCTCGACGGCCTCGACTTGACTGATCCCGCTCGCGCCAGAAGGTTCCAGTCCCGGTGAGCCTCCCATGGCACCGCGAACGACGAGCCCCCGGAACGCGGAAGCTCGGCAACCGGCAGCGGCATTCGCGATCGAGTTTGGCGCAGTCGCCCGACGCTGGATCAGTGAGGCGACCGCTCAGGGTCATGTCGTGGCGTTCGCCCCAAGATCATCGTTGACTGGTTCGGATCATCGACGAACGCCTCCAGCTCTGATGCCGACTCCAGCAGCGACTCCTTCACCTCGCGCGTGCTGCAGTTGCCAAGAGTGAGCCAGACGATCTTCGGCGGGAACCCCCGCAGCATGCTGCGCTGGTAGAAGTCCGCGTCTTTCGTCGCGATCACGAATCCAGCTCTCGCTGCGTGCTGCCAGACGACCTCGTCCGCCGCACGGTCGAGCCCTAGCACTGCCACATGGGCCGTGCCGGGAAAGGACTCCTCCAGCGCGCCGACCAAATGACGCGAGAGATTCTGGTCGAGCGAGAACTTCACGCTGGCCGCGAGAAGAGACGGCGCTCTCGGTCGGCCGCGTACGCGAGACAGGCACGTACGTCCGCTTCAGTCAGCTCGGGGAAATCAGCCAAGATCTCGCTCGTCGTCATGCCCCCAGCCAGGTACTCGAGGATGTCTTGGACTGTGATCCGCATCCCACGAATGGTCGGCTTGCCTCCCCGGCGCTCGGGGTCGATGGTGATGATCGACGAGTAGTCCACGAGCGTATTGTAGCTCTGGGTGGTGCTTGAAGGGGGCATCGAGCCCGCATGATTAGGCAATACGATTCCGCGCTGTTCGCGTCCCGCTCGACCGCGAACCCAGCGCAGTTGCGAACATAGATGTGGCCTTCTCGGTACCGAGAGGGCCGATTCGAGGGTCTCGCCTCGAGTTCGCAACTCCGCCCTGGTCGGGGAGCCACTCAGGCGTGAGTTGCGAAAACGGAGCTCGCAGGGTTAGCGCTCGGGGTGCCGTTAGGCGGGCCACGGCGCGCGTAAGTCGCTGTCCCCTGTTGGTTTCCGTCCGGCGTTCGCACCTCTGCTGCGTATCGGCGAGCGGCTACGAGGGCGAGGTTCGGCACCGACCAGTCGCGCCGCGCGCGCTCTCTTGGAGGCGCAGCAGAATGTGTGACAAGAGGGTCCAGCCCGTCGACTCGTCCGTGGAATATTCCGAGTCGACCTCGAAGAGCCCCACGCGCTGCGCCGTTCGTCGCGCGAATGCCCCGAAACGTCGACGTCCAGCGCCTGAGTCGCGACCGGGCCGACTGCGCGTACCGCGAGATCCGGCAAGTGGACGCGTAGGGACGAATCGAGCCGCGCTCGCGTCGGAATGTGGGTCGAAGGAAGCGCTGGCTCCGGAGTCGCCTCGGGGACGGGGACACCCTCGAGGCTGAGCGCGTCCCCGTGCATCACGAAATCGGGCCGCGCAGCTGGGAGGCGTCGGCCTAACCGATCGTGTGTCACGCGACTGTCCTGCTGAACGCGCTCAATGGTGTGCGCGGGAATGCAGAGCCGGATCAGGTCTGGGACGAATGAATGGACGAGCTCGTCGAGCATGAGCACGTGTTGATCCGCGCCGGATCCAGAGATGAAGAGGGTCTGGACGTCGAGGCCATGTCTCACCGCGAGGAGTCGCTGAAGCGCTCGCCATTCGAGACGCCATCAACCGACGCGAACGATTCGCCAAAGATCAACACTCGTGGGCGTTGGCCGTGCGCGCTCTCGAATTCCTGATCCGAGCGGAAGCCTTCTGCGTTGGTGCGGATGTAGTCACAACCGCGCTCGTGCGGCACGCGCAAGTTGAGCGCTGCGACGTAGCGATGCCCAAACCGCTCGTCGTGGCAAATGTACGGTAGATGGTAGATGGATGACGAGACGGTGCGGAAATGTCACCTGGAGGATGCGAGCTCGCAATCGGACCATTCACCGTTCAGGGATGCTTTGGTCCACGACTGGGCTTCACTCGCCGAGAACCCTTCGCCGGACGTCAGCGCTCTGGCCGATCAGCGCGCCTTCGGGCAGTGTGCCGAGGAGCCGTACGCCCTCTTCGCCGATCACGACATCGCGTCGCGAGATCACGTTCACCCGCTCCCAAATCGCGTGCACGCGCCACGTGCCGAGCTGGAGGTCCCCGATCGTCAGCTCGACTCCCGGGCGCAACACATCAGGATCGCGCGACTGCCCGTCGACCTGCACTTCGACCGGCAGGCCCTGGAAGCGCCCCGGAAGCTCGAGCACCAGCTCCCCACCCCTTTCGGGAACGGGCTGGAGCTCGAGCACGATGTCCGCCGCGACGTCGCGCACGAGGCGCATCGCGTGCCAGCGGCCATCGTCGGTCTCGGCCGTGAGGTAACGGCCCTCGGTGAGTCCGTCGAAGGCGGTCAATACGAACGACCCGCGTCCATCCGTCTTCGTCTCCTGGAACGCGGCCGGCGAGTGGTGCAGGACGATCTCCTCCGCGTAGGTCGGATCCTTGTCGAAACTCGCGGCTGTGATGTAGTCACGGTTCGGTGCCTCGAGCACGACGCGTACACCCGCCGCAGGGACGCCCTCGCGCAGCACCTTGCCGATCAGCGTCGGCGCGGAGGTGAAATTCAACGCGACAGAGGTCGGCGTGCCCGCGTGCAACCGCACGTGCGAAGCCGCCGGTTCGGCGCGGGCGCCGGGATAGAACGGTCGCAACTGGACGACGTCCTCAGGCAGGTCGTCGATGGTGACCGTGCGCCCGACGGGCACCTCGATCGGCGACACGGCGTGCCAGGGGAATTCGCGCAGCGTCGAGCCGCCCGGCCCGCCCGAACCGCCCGCAGGCAAGATGTGCAACTGGCAAGGCACGCCGGTGGTCCCCGCGAAGTCGACGTGCACCGAGAGGCTCGCGCCCGGTCGCAGGGTGTACACGTTCTGGTCGGCCTCCACGAATGCGCCTCGCCCGAGGATCAGCTCGCGCTCGATGCGCGCGAAGCCAGGCTTGTGCACGCGCGTCATCACCTTGCCGACACTGACACCTTGGAACATCGCGCGCCCCTCGACGTCGGTCAGTTGGGACTTGCCGTCGATCCAGATCTCGGCGCCTTCAATGGCTTCGCCCGTGGCGCCGCGTACCGAGGCGCCGATCCAGACCGGCGCGCTGAAGTCGACGGAAAGCGGCGTGCGCATGAGGCGCCGCAAGCGCACGGGGCGCTCGCTGATCAGCCCGTTCGCGCGCACCACGATCAACGACAGGCCCTCCCAGAGGTCCGTCGCGCCGTAACGACCGCGGCTATCCGCGGTCAGGACGCGGCCTCGATTCGGGCCCGATGTGAACTCGACGGTGGCGCCGGACGCAGGCTCGCCATCGAGGCCCGTGAGCGTGCCTTCGATGCCCGCGACGGCGCCGGCCCGGTAGGCCGGGGAGCCCTCGTCACGCGGGAGACTCGCGCGCGATACGAGGGACAGCTCGACCCGCAGCGGGTAGACGACGTCCGTGCGCACATCGCCGATCACTTCGGCTTCATTCGAGACACGGTCCGGGCCCTGGAGCTCGGCGCGAGTCTGCACGATCGGGCCCGATGTCACGCCGCCCCCGAGCGGCCCCGTGGGATTCAGAGCCACGCCACCCGTCGGGTCGGTCGACCCGTTGCGCGGGCCGAAGAGCCCGACGATCGCGGCGAGCCCCCCGAGGGCAACCAGGACCAAGGCCGAGAGGAGGAATGCGCGCGCCATGGGGATCTATAGGGCCGTTCCCCGGCCGAGTATCCAGATTCTGCCGATCGTCGGGCAGCAGAAACCCATTCGCGGAGTCGTCCCTACGAAGGGCCCCCTCAGTCGGGTACGACCCGCGCCTCCCCCACAACCCGCGCCAGATCCTCGAGCAGCGCCCGGGTCCATTCGCCAGCGCCGCGGATGTCGAGGTGCGAGCCGTCGTCGGAGTAGGTGGAAGTGCCGTAATCAAAATAGGCTAGCCCCGCCTCTGCGACGAGATCGGCGATGAGGCTAGGAGGCACCGCTTCGTCCTCGACCGCGCGGAGATTGGGGTGAATCGGGGGCCGCACGACGATGACGTTCGACACCTCATCGATTCGCCGCAGCGCGACGATCAGACGTCCCCGCAGCGACTCGAACAGGGGCCCGTATGTCTCGGGGGCGAGGGTCTTGCGGTAGTGATCGTTCGATTGGTCCGGATTCACACGGTCGAACCAACCACCCTTGAACTGCGTGGCCCGCAGGGTGCGAACGAGCGCAAACCGCTTCATCTGGAACGCGCGCCCAAGCATTTGGTCGATCGCGCGTGGTCCGCCTAGGTAGAGCGCGCGCAACCGACGATGATAGCGGTCATAACTGTCGAGCAGCGACGCGATGACTGCTTCGGGAACACCGAGCTCGAGAAGGTGCGCGCGTTCCTCGTCGAGCCAGCGCAGCACTTCGCGGCGCGATGCATGTTCGGCGTCTACCGCGGGCACGTACTTACGCATCACCTCGGTGATCACGGGGTTCGGTGGGTACCCGATCGAGGCAGGAGTGAGCACTACGACGACGTTTTCTCCCAACGCGGGCAGGGTCGTCTCGAGTACCTCGACGATGTCCGCGCCTGGCCTCCACACGACGGCCACCGGGCCGAACGGCGACGCATCGAAGATCGGCCGATCGACTGCGCCCCAGGCGCGTGAATCTCCGAGGACGATCGTTCGCGAATTCGCGAGTTGTCCCTCGACCACGAGCGGTATCTGCCCGATCGTCATCCGGTAGAACGTCCCATCGAATTGATTCGGCCGATGCGCCGGGGCATGGACGTAGGCCGTAACGATGCTCCAGCCAACAGTGAGTGCTGCGAAGGTCGCTCCGGCGGCGAACCAAGGGGCGCGACCTGCTACGCGTCGACGTTGTTGGGATTTGTCAGAAGCCATTACGAGTCTGCGCTCCTTTCCACTCGATTCGGCGCGGCAGAAGCCGCGGTGACGCTGGAGCTGTCGCGAAAAGACATCAGAACTGGAAGTAGAGGAAGTCGAGCGGCACCAATCGCTCGGTGATCATGAGGCAGAAGAGCATCGCACCCGTCGCGATCGCGAGCAGGGTCTCCGAGGGTCGCCGACCGTAATGCTCCCGCAGGAGTTGGGCGAGGTGCATCAGCACCACCGGTGACACCAGCCAGGCGTAACGCAGGCTGGGACAGCGCGTGCCGATGCCCTCGACTCGACCCGCCAGCGACCGCCACGGGTCGACCAGCATCGCCTCGACGATGCGCGTGGCCGCGCCGAGGTCGCGCACGCGGAAATAGACCCAGGCCACATGCACGAGCCCGAATACGAGCGCCCACGACAGGAAGCCGAAACACACCCGGCCGAAAGCGGCCACGCGACTCGCGCCTCGTGACCGAACCTCGCCTACTCCAGGGCGCGCGGCGCCTAGGCCGCCGGACCGCCACGCCGAGCGTCGCCCGAAGAGTCGGGCCACGATCAACCCCACGCCGTGCAATCCACCCCAGACGACGTAGTTCCAAGACGCGCCATGCCACAGTCCACCGAGCAACATCACGAGCGCGAGGTTGCGGTACGTACGAAGCGCGCTGTGGCGATTACCCCCAAGCGGGATGTACAAATAGTCGCGCAGCCACGTGGACAGCGAGATGTGCCAACGTGTCCAGAACTCCGACAAGCTGCGCGCGATGTAGGGTGCTCGAAAATTCTCGGGGAACCGGAGTCCCAATAGACTCGCGAGGCCGATCGCGATGCCCGAGTACCCAGCGAAGTCGGCAAAGATTTGAACGCCGAACAAGATCGCGGTGTACCAAGCGCCGAAGGGAGAGAGCCCGGGTACCGTGACATCGAACGGCTGGTAGGCGGCGATCACTGCCGGCGCGACGCCATCTGCGACGACGACCTTTAGGAAGAGTCCCTGCACACAGCGGTATATGCCGTGCCGTACCCGCATCGCCGTGGGATTCTGCCGTCGTTCGAGCTGGGGCAAGAACGTACGCGCGCGCACGATCGGTCCTGCGACGAGCTGCGGGAAGAACAACACATACAGCAGGAAATCGGTGAAGCTCGTGGCCGGTTGCGCTTCGCGTCGATAGAGGTCGATCGTGTAACTGAGGGTCTGGAAGGTGTAGAAACTGATCCCGACTGGGACGATCCAGAGCGCGAAGAAAGCGGACTCCGGCTGTGCGCCGACGATTCCACCGGCAGTTCGTATCACCAGCGGCGTGTACTTGAAGAATCCGAGCAACCCGAGGTTGCACACGATGCTGAGAGTGACGAGGCCTCGTCGCCGACCTGGTTCTTCGCTGCGATGGAGCGCGCCGCCGATGAGGTAGTCGATGAGCGCCGATACGAAAACTAGAGGGACGAAGCGATAATCCCACCAGCCATAGAAGACGAGGCTCGCGACCCCCATCGCGACACGCGCCGCGCCGAAGGGCAACCAACGCCAGGCCGCCCACGCGATGGGGAAGAACAGCCAAAACGTGACCGAATCGAACGTCATCGCGTATGCGCTCCGCGCGGCTCGGACTGGATTTCGAGTCGGGTCGGTCGCTGGCACGACGCTGGGACGTCCCAACGGGTCATGAGGAACAGATCGCGAGGCCGCAGCGGGTCGGGGACCGAGTCGGCCGTACGGGCACTCGTTTCGACCTCGGCTGAACAGCCGCGACCCGCAAGGTGATCGCGCGGCGCGCGCCGCTCGAGACGGAACCCGTTGCGCTCGAGGATGCGCACCGAGGCCTCGTTGCCGGGGAAGACCTCGGCGCTGAGGGCCGCCGCGCCGAGGACCTCGAAACCGATGTGCACGAGGAGCCCGACCAGCTCGCGACCGAAGCCGCGGCCGTGGTACGGGACCCCGAGCCAATACCCGAGGTCACCGATCGTCGGGTGGTCCTGGAAACGCAGCGACGCCACGCCCAGAAAGCGACCGTCGTCCACACCCTCGACGGTCAGCTTGTAGTTGTCGCCACCCCGGCTCAGGGCGCGCCAGTCCGTGTACGCCTCGCGCAGCTCGGCGACGTCCGCGGGGCCCTGCCAACAAAGCCAATCGAGCACCTTGCGCTCGCGATACACCAGCGGAAACGCAGCCTCCGCGTCCGTGGCGACAGTCGGACGCAGCCGCACGTTTTGACCCTCGATCACGATGTGTGCGAGGACGGTCGAGGGCAGCGCGGAGGCTGGATCGGTCAAGCGAATACCTATTGCGTCAGCTCGCCCGCGGGGGGCCGCCGTGTGCAGGGTAGAAAATCCGAGCCAGTCATGGAGGCCAGCTCGCGATCCGAGCCCGTTGAGCACCCCCGCCGCCTATCCTGTGTGGCCGTTCTCACGCCGAGGCGCGTCGACCTGGTCGCTCCAGCGGCCCCCGCGCCTCGGTGCCCTCTGCTCCGAATCGCGCTCCCAATCGCGTCCTATGCCGCACCATCGCGTCGCCGAGCTGCTCGGTGATGGCATCTCCGCCGAATTGTCGGCCAGTGTCCACACCATCGCCGCCGTCCTGCCCTTCGAGCTGGAGTTTGTCCCGGTCGACCTCTCGCACGAATACCGCGACCGCCACGGACTCGCGGCGTACGACGAGGCCGTCCGCGTCGTCCTGGACCTCGGCACGGCGCTCAAGTACCCGACCGCGACGACCCGCGAGAGCCCGAACAAGGTCCTGCGCGAGCGGCTGCGATTCTCGGTCATCCATCGCCCTGTGTGCACGATCCCGGGTCTCGGCTCGAACTTCAAAGCGCGCATCGACATCGACGTCGTGCGCGTCGCGACCGGCGGCACGTACGACGACCCGGGCCGCCGCATCGGCCTCGACACGGCGGTCTCCCTGCGCGTCATCGAGCGCGGCCCTTCGCGGGCCGCTGCGCGGTTCGCGTTCAAGCTCGCGCAATTGCGCGGGACCAGCGTCGTCTCGACCAGCAAGTACACGATCCAGCGCGCGACGGACGGCCTCTTCGAAGAGACGGTCAAGCGCGTAGCGGAGGACTATCCCGCGATCCCCTACCGCCAGGAGCTGTTCGACGCGCTCCTCGCGGGCATCATCATGCGGCCGGAGCGTTACAACGTGATCGTGTGCCCGAACGAATACGGCGACTTCCTCTCCGATGCGGCCTGTGGGCTGATCGGCAGCGTAGGTCTGGGCGACAGCGCTAATTACGCGTTCGGCGACGACGAGCGCGTGACGACGGCGATGTTCGACCCGGCCGGTGGTACCGCGCCCGACATCGCAGGCCAGAACCTCGCGAACCCGACGGCGGCGCTCCTGTCGCTCGCCAACATGACCCGCCATCTCGGTCATCCGAAGGAGTGCGAGGCGTTGCGCGAGGTGTTGTTCAGCGCCATCTCCGACGGCGAGAGCACCCGCGACATCGGTGGCAAGCTCTCCACTACGGAGTTCACGCGGGTCGTCGAGGAACGCTTGAAGTCGGCGCTGCGCTGAGCTCGCTCGACCTCGAAGGCGACGTGATGACTGCGATCAAGGACGCGGACGCCGTTCCCCGACGCGTCTGGTCGAGCGCGGGCTGGATGGTCCTCGGCCGGCTGTACGGGTCGAGCTGCACGGTGGCATTGCTGTGGGTTTCCGCGCGGGCGCTCGACGGCGCTGCGTTTGGCCGTCTGACCTTCTGGTTGGCGTTCTTCTTGGTTCTGGACGCCGCGGTCGACCTCGGGATCGGCGCAGTGGCCGTGCAACGGACGGCCTCGGACCCCGACCAGGTCGGGCCGGTCGTTCGCACCGCGCGCCGGGTGCGGCTCGTAACCGGCGTCGTCGGCGCGCTGCTGCTCACTTCGTGGGTGTTCTGGGCGGACGAGCCCGACGCGCGCTGGGTCGCGCTGGCGAGCCTCTACCCGATCACTCACGCGCTCGAGGTCTCGACCCTCGCGTGGCGCAACGCGATCCGCTGGCGAGGCCCGGTCCTGATCCGCGCGAGCGCAGTGACGACGAGCCTCGTCGGCGTGCTGACCGTCTGGGCGCTGGGCTTCGCGAGCGCGGGCCACTTCCTCGCCACGATCGCGCTCGGCAGCGCGCTCGGCAACGTGGCGCTGCACACGTTCGGCGCGCGGCATCTGCCCGCGGGGCCGCATGTCGCGACGCCGCTCCGACCGTTCCTGCGCGCGGCCTTGCCGATGGGCATCGCGGGCCTCTCGCAGCAGGCCTACTTCCACATCGACAACCTCTTCGTTCGGTACTACCACGGCGACGACGTCGTCGGGCACTACAACGTCGCGGTGCGGGTCATGTCCCTCGGGATCGCCGGCGCCGTGCTCGCGAGCAGCGCCGCGTTGCCCTGGTTCGCGCGAGCGCACGCGCGCGGCCAACTGCGCGCCGCGGCCTTGCGCATGGTGGCTCCGATCGGCGGCATGGGGCTCTTGATCGCGGCGATCCTTTGGCCGCTGCGCGGGACGATCCTCGGGCTGTTCGGGCCCGCGTTCCTGGAGTCGAAGTCCGCCCTCGCGTGGCTCTGTGGCGCGCTCGTCGCGGTGCATGTGGGCGCGCCCCTTATGACCGCGCTCGTCGCGACAGGTCGTGTCGGGCGCGTGGCGATGATCGCGGTCGGCGCGCTCGCGCTCAACGTCGCGCTCAACGCGATTTGGGTGCCGCGCCTCGGCATGGAGGCCGCCGCAGCGACGACGTTCGCGACCGAGGTCGCGGTCGCGCTCGCTGCGTTGTGGGCGCTCCCAGGGCGCCCAGTGGCCCCACCCGACGGCGAGGCCGGAACGTGAGCGCGCGCGCCCTGCGAGTCGGGTTCGACGCGCGCCCCGCGCTCGTCAATCGCGAGGGCATCGGGCGTTACGCACGCGAGCTGGTGCGCGCGCTGCTGGCGACCGACGGCGAAGAAACGCTGCGCCTCTTCGGCTCGACCTTGGCGCCCTCACGCGCCGCGCCGTCGGAGCTGGGCCTCCCCCACCCGCGCGCGCGCCTCGTGCGTTGGCGGGTCCCCGCGAAGGCCATCGCGCGCGGCCTCACGCTGACTCGACTCGGTGTCGACGACTTGCTCGGCGGCTGCGATCTGTTTCACCACACCCAGCCGAATGTGCTGCGTGTACGACGCGCGCGCCAAGTCCTCACGGTGTTCGATGCGCTGTTCTTCGAGGACGCGCTGGGCCACAGTCGCACGGGCGGCCCGCCACCGGGCTGGGTCGAACCCGCGACCGCGCGCCGGATGACGGCGGACCTGCGCGCCGCCGCCGCGCGCGCGGACCTGGTCCTCACGGGTTGCCAGTTCGTCGCGGACGACATCGTCGGCGCGCTCGAAGTGGATCCGGCCCGCGTGCGTGTCACGTACCTCGGCTGCGATCATCTCCCGGTGCTGCCACGACGCGCGCCGGCGCGGCCGTTTGTGTTGACCGTCGCGCGGGTCGATCCGCGCAAGAACCACCGAGCCGTCCTGCGCGCCTTCGAGGCGCTTGTGGCGGAGGGCCGCGACCTCGAGTGGATCATCGCCGGGCCGCGGGGTTGGCGGTCCGAGGAGGTCGAAGCAGCGATTGGGCGTTCCCCTGCGGGCGCGCGCATCCACTGGCGCACCGCGGTGTCGGAACTCGAGCTCGCGGAGCTCTACGCCGGCGCGGCGCTTTTTGTATGGCCGAGTTACGCCGAGGGTTACGGGCTGCCGCCGCTCGAGGCGATGCGCGCCGGCGTCCCGGTGATCGCCTCGAACCGGACGTCGTTGCCGGAGGTGCTCGGCGCGGGCGCGCTCGCGATCGATCCCGAGGATGACGCTGGGTTGCTCGAGGGCTGTCGGTTGTTGCTCGATGACCCGGTCGCGTCAGCGGCGCTCGTCGCGTGTGGTATGGCGCGTGCGGCGGAATTGAGTTGGGCGCGTACAGCGAGCGAGACGCGCGCGGCTTACCTCGCGCTCGGATCAGGTGCGATGTGAAATGGGGGTTGTCGGTGATACGGAGCCAGGCTCGTTCTACCCGATTTGGTCGCGCGCGCTTCGCGCGCGGCGCGCGCGAAGCGCGCGCGACCAAATCGGGTAGAACGAGCCTGGCTCCGTATCACCGACAACCCGACTGACCTCAAGGCACGAACGTCACCGCGACCGCGTCGGTGAAGTTCGACGTCACCAGCTGCGTTGTTGTCCCGGAACCAGGTCTGTAAGTTCCACGTCTCGCCGATCTGGGCCACGACAAGACTCTGACAAGACTCTGTGGCCCTGGGAGCGTGTTCGGCGCGATCGGCAACAACACCGAGCCAATCACTCGGCGCGACGCGGGCCGCCCTTGAACAACGGCAGCATGGTCCCTTCGAGTTTGCGGTAGAGCTGCGCAGTCGCGCGGACGTCTCGCAGGCAGTATTCGCCGATGTCTTCGATGCGGCCCTCGCGGTAGGCCCGCGACACTTGGCTGCCGTCGATCGAGCCTTTCGGCGACTCGACGTCGAAGCGGCGGCACCAATAGTCGAGCGAGTAACTCGGCCAACGCGACCCGTGGAAGTCGAAGACGTCCATCAGGTCGCAGTGCTCCGAGATGTCATAGCGGTACCCGATGAGATCCCGACGCGCGGGGACGTCGAGCTGCGCCGACCGGATCATCAGGGTGGGTCCGTCGTAGGAGCGGCCGTTGTAGGTGACGAGTCGCGGGAGGCGTCGTGAGCGGTTCGGCGTCGTCACGACTTCCCAGAAGCGGGTGAGCAACGCGCGTTCATCACCGCGGAAGAGCTTCGAGTGCGGGACTTTGGCCCACTCGTGTTCACGGAGCGACGTGGAGTCGATTTTGGGTGGGTCGCTCTCGAGCGTGTCGTCGGGGGGCTCCGACCCCTCGAGCAACAAGAGTCCACGGTCCTCCTCGACGATCCAGATTCCGATCGCGACGACCCGACCGAGGCCGGGGAAGAGGGCTGTTCGCTCGGGGACTGCGCTACGACGCGACTCGTCCTTTTCGCGTGCGACGAGGTACCCGCGGGTGATCTCGTCGACCTCCTCCCACGGATAACCGGCGACTTCGATGTCGTAGACGAGTGTGTAACCCTGGGCTGCGTTCATGCGACGCTAGGGTAACTCACTCGGCGTCTGGGTTCGGGCGGGCAGGGGCTTCGAGCCGGGTGAGAACGAGCGGCAAGACCGAGATCTACGCGTAGACGAGCGCAGCGGCCCGACGGAGGCCTTGGCGGCGTTGCGCGGCCGCCAGAGCGAAGGCGAGCGCGATCCAGGCCATCCCTTGCAGGATGACGTTGAACGACGACGGCGTGAGGTCATGCGGCGCGATCGAGCCGCACCCTCCGAAGCCACCCGAGCCGCCATCGATCGGAGGTTGCTCGTACTCGAACGCGTTGGCCATGACCGCGGCCTGGCCGGTCTCGGTGTTGCGGACGAGCAGCGCGGCGGTCGCGGGCGCGCCGGACGGGCTCATCACGACCAGCCTGGTCGAATCGACGAGTTGGAGCGAGGTCGCCGACATGCCACCGTTGCCGGTCTTCGGATTCGCGCCGAAGATGACCTGGCTCGCCGCCGTGAAACCGGAGCCGAGGACCGTCACCGACGTACCACCTCCCGCCGGCCCGCCGTCGGGCGTGACGAACGTGATCCGCGGATCGGGAGTCGCGACGTAAGAGAACGCGGTCGACGCCGTCAGGCCGCCCGGGTTCATCACCTCGACGATGTAGGGGCCGCCGACGATCCCGGCCGAGGTCACGATCGTGACTTGCGTAGGCGAATTGACGGTGACGTTGCTCTGCACCACCGAGTCGATGCTGACGACGGCGCCTGCGACGAAGTTGGCCCCGGTGAGGATGATCTCGGTGCCGCCACTCGACGCGCCGACTGTCGGGAAGGTCGTCGCGATGGACGGCGGCGTCGTGATCGTGAACGCCGCGGTGCGGCGTCCTTCGATGCCCGAGCCGTCGATCACGACGGTGTCGTGGGTCCCGCCGATCGTCGGGCGAGTGGTCAGAGTGATGGTGCCCGCGTCGACCACGGTGCAGCCGTTCGACTCGCCGTCGACGTAGATGCGGTCACCGAGCACGACCCGCGCGCCTGTACGGAAATTCGTCCCAGACAAGGTCACGAAGGTCCCGCCGCTCGGGTCGCCGGCGCTCGGGGTGACGTTCAAGACCGTCGGATTCGGCGGCGTGATCTCGAGCCCCGCGGTGAGGACATCGCGCTCACCGCTCACGTTCGTGACGACGAGGTCGATGTGGCCGAGCGCCATGCCAGGCGGAACGTCGACGTTGAATTGCACGGCCGAGCCGAGCCACGCCGTCGGCGTCACGTTGATCGCAGGATCGCTCGGCGTGAGCGTCGAGCCGATGACGAGACCGTCGCCACGGACGGTGTGCGAGGTCGTCTGGCCGAGGATCACTCGCTGCGGGTAGTCATCCGCGACGCGCCCGATGCTCAGCGCGACGTCCCCGTCGACCGACTGCGTCCCGAGCGACGCCGTCGCGCCATTCGTGACGGCGATCGTCCCGAGGACCGTGTACTGGAAGTCCGTCTGGATGGTCTGCCCGCCGCCGAGGTTCTCGCTCGCGACAGGGAAGTCGAGCGGGTCGGCGTAGACCGTGTAGTTCCCGGCCGAGAGCGCGCGCAGGGTGTAACCACCTTGCTCGCTCGTCAGCGTCGCGCCCGCGAGCCGCCCATCCGCGTCGAGGGCGACGATGTGTGCGCCCTTGACGAGCGAACCTGACGAGGCGCGTGTCACCGAACCCATGATCTGCCCGAACGAGCCGCTCGGGTACATGTGCCGCGCGCCGCGGATGTCGTCGAGCGATAGGCTGCGGTGCAGGATCACCGACGAGTCGACGTACGGGTACATCGTGGCTCCGGCGCAGCCCGAGTGGTCGAGTCCGATCAGGTGCCCGAGCTCGTGGGTCGCGACATCCTGGATGTCGAAACGGCCGGGCTCGCCGCTGGTCGTGAAGGCGAAGTTCTTGCCGTTGAACAGCACATCCGAGTCGATGATCTGGCCGTTCGTGAAGAACGTGACGGGCGTGATCGCGACGATGCCGCTCGCGCCAGGGAAGAACCCGGAGTGATTCGCCTCGTCGAACAGCACGAGGTGCACCTCTGTCGAGGCCCAATCCGTGCGCGCCCGCGCGTTCGCCGAGGCGTCCTCGACGAGCCGCATCGTCGACTCGGAGACGCCGTTCCACGCCGCGATCGCGTTGCGGATCGCGCACGTCTCGCTGCCGTCGTTGAGGTCGTCGGAGCCGTCGCCCTGGATGACGATGCTGATGTTGTCCGGGTTCGACCAGTAGAGAGAGGCGCCGGTGCTCGGATACACGAGCCGCACGTGGGCCCCGACGGACGCCGCGGTGAGGGCGGCGCCGAGGAACCAGAAGAACGAAGGACGTCGCGTGCGGACCATGATCAACGCCCCCCGTGAACCGGGGCCGCGTTCGTGTTCTCGGAGCGCTTGGCTTGGGCGGCCGCCTCGAGCTGGGCGACGAGCTCCGCGTAGTCCAAGATCGCGAGGCCGTCCTGCCCCGAGAGTGACCCGGCGGTGCTCACGAGGGTCATGTGCTCGCCGGTCCGGACTGCGCGCTTGGCGCCGCGCCCATCGGCGATGATCCGGTACTTGCCCTGGCCGAGTCCCGTCGGGACGCGCAGCCCGGTGGAGCCCGCCTCGCTCAGGAGCAGCACCACGTCCTCGCCCGGCGCGAGGCTCGGCATCCCGGGCACGATCATCGCCTTGCCGCTCGCGAGCGCGCCGCCGGGCAGCCGTACCGTGCGCATCTCCTCGTTGTCGCCCCACCAGGTGCGGTTGACCGCGATGTGCCAATCGGTGTAGATGGAGCCCTCGGGGGTCTCGCCTGAGTTCCCGCCGATGACCCGCCCCTCGATGACGAGTCCCGACGCGTCGACGACCTCGCCGAGGTCCATCTTCACGGCCGTCCCAGCCTCGGACCGCTCGGCGATCTGGGGCGCGAAGGCCGCGACGAGGAGGCCCGCGGCGATCCCAGAAGCGACGAGGATGATGTGGCGAGATCCCATGGCAGGTAGCGCGACGTGGCTTGGATCGAGATTGGGGAGGGAGGGGCGACACGGCCGTGGGAATGCCGGGACCGCGTGTCCCCTGTGCGTCGTCGCCGCGCCGGGCGGGCCTTGACGGACGAATGCAAATTCCTATAAATCGCCCCTGAAACGGGTTCGTTTGCGCCATCTCAAGGCACGGAGGCCGGGTAGGGTTCGCCTCGCTCCGAAGCCGATTCCCATGGATGCCACCCGCCTGCTGGAGACTCTCTGCGCCCGCCACGGGCTCGCCGTGGAGGACGCGTCCGGGCTGCTGCCCCTCGTCCAGCGCGCCCTCGTCTCACCCGAGGACGTGCGGACACGGCTCTTGACGCTGATCGACGCCAACCTCGCGAAACGCGCGAGCGGGGCCGGCTGCGCGACGCTCGAGGAGCTCGAGCGGGACCTCGACGACGAGGTCCTGCGCGCCGTCGCGCGTACGTTGCACCCGTGGGTCCCCTCCGCTCGTGTGCAGGGCCTCGAGGAGGCCGAAGGTCGCCGCGCGGGGGGAGCGCCTGAGGAAGACTCCGACGGCGGCTCCGACCTGCCGCCGGGCCTCGGGATCTGAGCGCCCGGCGCGCTGACTCGACCCCGCGCGTCGCGACTGCGCTTGGCGTCCCCGCGTCAAACAGAGAGGCAGGCCACCACCCGACGGTTCGGGGGGTGGCCTGCCTCGCTGCCGAGGGCCAAAAGGAGGCCCGTGGCGTGGCCGTCAGCATGGTGCGCCGACATGGCGCAGCGACAGTCGCTCAGCGCGTTTTGCCGCCTTGGCCCTGGCCTCCCTGACCGCCATGCCCTTGGCCGCCTTGGTGACCCTGTCCGCCTTGGTGACCCTGTCCGCCTTGGTGATCTTGGCCACCCTGTCCAGCTTGACCGCCTTGACGACCCTGCCCGCCGGCACGCCCTTCGCGGCGCGGCTCGGATTGCTGGCGCTGCTCGCCTCGCTCACCGTGCTCGTTGTGACGGCGCTCGAGGCGCTCGATCGCGCGCATGAGGTCGCGCATCTCATTGCGCAACTCGTCGGTGTCGTTGTCGGCGCGCTCCTGTCTCATGAAGCCCGTCGGGCCGCCGTCCTGAGGGCCTGAACCGGCGCTGCCTGAAGCAGCCGGAGGTTGTGTGTTCCTGAGCAACTGCCTGACGCGCCCCTCGGCCGCGGGCGCGCGGTCGTGGGTCAAGGACGCCACTGTGCGCTCGAGCTCGCGGACCTGCTTCTGGAGCGACTCGACCTGCCCTTGCAGGGCCTCGACACGGCGCATGAGGCCGGATTCCGAGCCACGGGTCATCTCGGGGTGCGACCCCGGGGTCAAGGTCTGGACGCGCGTATGCCCATCGACGCCCTGGGGCAACATCCGCAGGATCTGGCCGTGCAGCTCACCGTGCTCGATGCCGTGTAGGTCGAGATCCTGGCCGTTGACGTTCACCCGCACGTGGAATTGGCCGCGCGCCTGCCCTTCACCGTCGTGATCGTCGCCGTCGTGATGCTCGCCGTCATCATCGTCGTCGCCCTCGTGATCTTCGTCGTCCGCGTCATCGTCGTGGACCCGGGCCCGCAGCTTGATGACGTGACCCTCGTCGCTGGCGCCGTCGTCGAAGAAAAACCCGCGCGAAGGGGCCGCGGCGGCGTCCGACCCCGCGTCACCTTTCTTCTTCTTCTTCTCGCCGGCCCTCTGCTTCTCGCCGTCCTTGTGCTCGTCGCTGTCTTTCGGCCGTGCCAATTCGCGCACCCGCTCCGTGACGTCCTCGAGCATCAGCTCCTCGACTTCGATCTCCCGGAGCTCCCGTCCGCGGGGATCGACGGTGCGGGCGCGCACGGTCTCGCCAGCAGCCGCGTCGGGCCGAACGCCGAGCGTGACCTCCTTCGTGAGCTTCTCACTCTCGCGCTGGATCACGACCTTCACAACGGTTCCGACCTTCAACTTCTGCACCGCAGACGTCAGCGCAGCGGCGTTCTCGAGCGCCACGCCGTTGATGCTCACGATCACATCGCCAGCCTTCATCCCCGCCGCCACCGCCGGTGAGTCCTCGACCAGCTGCCCGATCACCGCGCCACCCTTGTCGTTGTCACCGAGGTACACACCGAGATACCCCCGGTCGTCGGCCTGGGCCGGCGCTGGGGTGGCAGCCTGGGTCCGGACGACCCGCAACGGCTGGGGCTGGGCCGCGTCGGCCGGAGCGTCCGTTGGCGCGCGTTGGGTCTTCGACGGCGCTTTCGTCTCGTCGATCTGGAGGACACGGAGGTTCTGGGCGGTGGCCGCGCCAAACGTGACGGCGCAGGCCGCGAGGCTCTGGATGAGTTTCGTGTGCATGATGCTGCGGGGCGGGGTCCCGACGGAGAAATGGGGGTCGGCTCGCTCCACCCTTGGGTACGGGCGGTTCGCGGGCGGGTTTGCGGACCAGGCGTGAAACCTGGGGTAGGACCTCCAGGCCGCCACTCCCGATATGGGTAAGGGCGATATGGGTAAGGGCGATATGGGTAAGGGCGATATGGGTAAGGGCGCCCGCGCCTTTCACGAAGCCCTTCGGCAGGCTGTCAACGACTCCGCCGGGACTTCTTCTGCTTGGGCTCCATCTCGAGCGCCAGGGGCGTCGCCGTGCCGTCCTCCGCGACCGTCACCGAGGCGGTGCGTGATCCGAGGGTCTCGTGCCAGAGCCGCACCTCGTGGGTGCCGACAGGCAGCCCCTCGATCCGGAATGACCCGTCTGCCGCCGTGACGGCCCAATGGGTGGCCTCGGTCACGACCACCCACGCGCTCATCCACGGGTGCATGTCACAGGTGACCTTGATCGACTCTGCCTCTTTGTTCTCGCGCACGAGGCGCTCGCCCGCGGGCACCGTCTGGTTGAGCGGGTCGTTCATGAGCGCGATGAGGTGCACGTTGTGCGCCGTGGCGTCCGAGTTCACATAGGCCACCTTCGCGCCCTGCGGCACGACGAGCACGTGCGGCGCGAAGTGGCAGCCCTTCTGATCCATGACGTACGGCTGCTCGGGGAGTTTCACCTCGACGCCCGGAACTGTGACGGTCACGACCACGTTGGCGAGGCCGAGCTCGCTGTCGATCAGGAGCGAGGGGTCGACGCCGCTCACCGACTCACCGGGCGCGCAGCAGCCCGCGGCCTGGCGCGATTCGATGCGCAGCGGCTTCGCCTCGGGCACCTCGCCCTTGAAGCGCACCGTGCCCGCGACCGCCGGCTTGGGCAGAGGCGCCTCGGGTTGCGCCGGATCTTGGTCAACGCTGCGGGATTCCTCGGCAACGCGGGGGGACGCGACGAGCGGCACGGCGCATACGACGCCGACGGCCAAGAGACACAGGGCCGCGAACGCGCGCGGCGAGTTGGAGATCCGAGGCTGCATCGCCCCAGCGTACCGGAATCGTCACGGAGCGCCGGGCAAGATGAAGCGGTGACGCGCGAGGCGTGCCGGACGCGGCAGCTCGCCCACGAGGGGCCGCGCGTAGTCGAGGAAAGACGGCGCGATGTCCGACGAGCCGAGCAGGAACTCCTCGGGCACCGTGCGAGTGTGACCTGCGACGTCGGCGAGCTCGAGCACCTCGTAGCGGGGTCGATACATCCCGTTGTGGATCTCGCGCTGGATCGCGATCGAGCCGTGGGGTCGCGCACCGCTGATCGCGGTGTGGACCGCGAATTCGCCGACCTCGCGCGCCTCGCGTGCGTCCTGCTCCGAGACGACGCCGAAATAACTGCGCTGCAGATAGCCGTACGTGTCGGCGCGGACACGGCTGGCGCCGGGCACACCGGCCTTGATCCAGCTCGCGAGCGTGTCGCCGAGCGAGCCCGAGCCCGAGAGCTGCACGTTGCCGTGGCTGTCGACCTCGCGCTTGCCGCCGCCGCCGCCGAGGTCCCCGGGTCGAAAACCGCTCGCTGCGCCGAGCTCCGCGACGAGTCGCCCATCCGCCAGATGGATGCCCTCGGAGACGGCGACCACGCAACGCCCGTGATCGCTGAGGCAGGTGCCGACCGAGCGCAGGAACTCGTCCACGTCGAATGCACGCTCGGGCACGTAGATGAGGTGCGGCCCGTCGCCTTCGGCGGTGCGCGCGAGGCGCGTCGCGGCCGTCAACCAACCCGCGTGGCGCCCCATGATCACGTCGACTTTGACCCCGCGGAGGCTGCGATTGTCCGCGTCACCGCCGAGCATGGCCTGGGCCACGAACCGCGCGGCAGACCCGTACCCCGGGGTGTGGTCCTGGCCGGCGAGGTCGTTGTCGATCGTCTTCGGCACATGGAAGAGGCGCAGCTCGTACCCGCGCGCCTCGGCGGCCTGGGACAGAAGGTGCGCTGTCTCCGCCGAGTCATTGCCGCCGACGTAGAACACGAAGCGTACGTCGAGCTGCTCGAGGATGAACACGATGCGCTCGCACTCGTCCGGGGTGGGCTTCTTGCGCACGGATCCGAGGGCGGCGGCAGGTGTCGCGGCGATCTGGTCGAGCACCTCGGGCGCCTCCCGACCGAGGTCCACGATGTGGCCCTCGAGCAGGCCCTGGATCCCGTGTTCGGCGCCCAGGATGTCGGTGATCTCGGAGGCCTCCGTGGCCGCCCGTATGACCCCGACGAGGCTCTGGTTGATGACGGCGGTAGGGCCTCCGGACTGGCCTACGAGCGCGCGGCCCCGCAAACGGCGGGAGACCTGTGGAGACGGCATGGAAGCACCTCGTGTCACGGGTGGAACGAACAGGGGGAGGGTAGTGCGCAGTGCGCCCACGAACCAGGCTAACCGTGCTCGGATCGCCCGGCGGGGACTTGTCGCCTGCGCGACCTCTGCCTATACTCCGCGCCCCTTGGAGCGCGCAGCCCCCCGGCCGCGCGGCACCAGGCTTGACAAGTCGTGATCCACGGGTCGTCGTGCTCGACGACCCACAGCGCAAGGCCGCATGGCGGCCCTAGCGCGCAGAGGGAACCATGGTGCCCGGGTGGCGAAATTGGTAGACGCGCCAGACTAAGGATCTGGTGGGGCAACCCATGCTGGTTCGATTCCAGTCTCGGGCACCAACTCTCTCTATTTGTTCCGACTCGGTCCGGGTTTATTGCGACTCAGCCTCGGTTGGTTCGACTCTCGCGGGTCGATCAGGGTCACGAAGCGCTGAACGTCACCGCTGGTTGAGAGGCGTGATCGCCCGCACCGCCAAGCGGAAGGACTGCTCCGAGAGGTCGAGCATCGCCATGAAGGCCGAGACCGAGCCGAGGTAGGTCATCTCGCGGTCGACCGCCTGCAACGCCGCCGGCAGGTTCTCGCGGATGACGCGGTCGCGGAACTCGATCAAGCGCCGATCGAGCTCTTGATCGAGGCGCGTGACTTCGTCGGCGACGAGCTGGTTGCGCGGCTTGCCGGCGAAGAGGTCGCGGCGCGCCTCGGGTTCGAACTCGCGCCGCTTCTGAGTGAGGTCGATCCCGGCCTCGAGTCGCCTCGTCGCGTTCGCCTCGGCGCTCCGCCGCAGGAGCGGGATCCCCGACGACGGGTTCGTCCACACGAACAAGTTGCCGGAGGGCGGCATCTCGTCGAGCAGCGCCGCGAAGTCGACGCGGTCGGTCAGTCGCCCGATGCGCGCGTTGCGCTGCAGGAGGTTCTGCGACAGGTCCTCGAGCATCAGATAGCGATTCGAGACCATCATGTGCTCGGACAGGTTGACCGTCGCGATGTGGCCCGTACCCGGCACGAACTTGGACCAGAACTCGCGTGTCTCGAAGTTGCCCGCGATGCGGAAGCTGAAGAAACCCGGGTCCTGCGGATTGCGCCCGCTGAGGCCGAACTTCTGGCCGTTCGCGCCGATGTACTCGCGCAGGTCGATCAGCTTCTGCTCGTTCTCGTGCCACACGACGAGGGTCCACGCGAAGACCTCCTCGGGGGTGTAGGGCGGCCCGATGTAGATCGGCTTGCCGTCCGGACCGACCGCGGGTTGGTTGGTGGCCGGATCGATCTGGTAGTCGCGTTCGTAACCCCAGTCGTTCGGCCGCGCCATGATCGCGAGGCGATCGTGCAGCCCGGTGTCGAGCTCGGCGATGAGCTGCGAGATCGACTTGTAACGACCCTTCGACACCAAGACCTCGGTCAGGTTGTCCCGCAGCGCGGGCTCCATCGAGGCGAGCACCATCTCCAGCAGCGTGCCGATCGGCCCGTGCAAGTAGGCGAAGAAGGTCGTGTCTTCGTGCGCTGCGCGCGCGATCGCCTCGATGGCCGCGCGATCGAACGAACGCGCCCTGTAGATCCGCGCCTGGTCGGCGCTGATGAGCTCGCTCGAGAAGTCCCCACGCAGGTCGACCGCGATCCCGCTGTCGAATTCGACGACCCCGAGGACCCGGTTCACCGAACCGATCTGCATGAGCCGCCCGAGGAACGCCGGCAAGAACTTCTGCGAGGAGGCGTCCGGCCAGGCAGTGTTCATCCCCCAACGCTCGCGGAGGGCGCGCACGTCGAGCAGCACCTCGAAGTCCCGTTTGCGGTCGTCGCGGTTCTTCAGACCCAAGATGTGCTCGCCGTAGGGCGCGGCGAGGAGCAGCGAGTCCTGGGAACCCGTGTCCGCGAGCACGGAGGCCTTGCGAACGAGGTCCAGGCTCGTGCCGCACACGACGACGTCCTGGATCCGGGTGAGACTCAGCGGCCTTGGGAAACTCGCGCCCGAGAGGGTGAAGATGTCGCCGTCCTGCTCGACGACGAGCCCCTGGCGCTCGAGCTTGAAGAGGCCGGGGTAACGGAGCGCCGCGACCGCCAACTTGCCGACCCGCGAGACGCGCCCGTAGACCGCCCAGTCCGTTTGGTCCCAGCCCTTGCCCTTCAGCTCCGCCGCGAGGGCCAGCTCCCTGCCGCCGAAGATGCCGAGCGGATCGAGGCCCAGCGGCAGCTGCGCCAGGGCGGCATCGAGCTGCTTCAGACCCTCGTCGACGCCGTTCGCGCGCTTGAATTCCTCCCAGTCCGGCGAGCGCACGAACGCCTCGAAGGCCGGATGTCCGTCCAGCTCGTCGAGCACCGCGAGCCGCGGGAACTTCTTGAACGCCGCGCGTAGGTCCAGGCGCCCCAAGTAGACGTCCACCGTCCGCGGCACGACGCCCGCGATCCCCGGCTTGAAGCGCCCCTCGAACGGCGGGAACAACAGGCTCGAGAATGCGAAGTAGCCGATGAGGGCCAGGAAAACGAAGGTGATGCAGCCCGCTCGCAGCAGGCGCTTCTTGCGGCTCATAGTGGGTCGTCGCGGGACTCGGGCGGCGCGGCGTGGCCCCGTGGAGGGTCACGGAGGGCCATGGCAGGCCGTGAATGGCGAGAGGATACGAGACGACCGAGGCGCCCGGGTCTTCCCAGCGACCCGTGGCGCCGCGCTGGTCTCTCCAGGGAACCCATCGGTGGCAGCTGGCGGTCGCCACCGGCGCGGCAGAGAATCGGCGCGATGCGCCTCTCCCATCGTGCCAATGAGCTCTCTGGCTCTGCGACCCTCGCCCTCGCGGCCCGCGCACGCGCGCTCGTCGCCGCCGGCCGGGACATCGTCAGCATGGCGGTCGGAGAGCCCGACTTCGACGCGCCGCCGCTCGTGCGCGAGGCCGCCCACGCGGCGATCGAGAGCGGCGAGGTGCGGTACACACCCGCGGCGGGCCTGCCCGCGCTGCGGACGGCGCTCGCCGAGATGCTGACCACGAAGCGCGGCGTCCCGATGACGAGCGAGGGAGTCGTCGTCACCCATAGCGGCAAACACGCGCTGAGTCACGCGCTGCTCGCGCTGATCGACCCTGGCGACGAGGTCGTGTTGCTCTTGCCCGCCTGGAGTTCGTACGACGAGCTCGTGCGGTTCGCCGGCGGCGTCGTGTGCGCCGTTCGTCCACGCGGTGACGCGGGCCCGGACTTTGAACAGCTCACCGGCGCGCTCACTCCGCGCACGCGAGGGATCGTGCTCAACACGCCGAACAATCCCTCGGGGTACGTGTGGAGCGAGGCGGAGCTGCGCCGGCTGCTCGAGATCGCGCGCGAGCGCGACCTCTGGATCATCTCGGACGAGATCTACGCGCGCCTCGTCTACGGCGCCGCGCGCCACGTGTCGCCGGCCTCGCTCGACGAAGACGCACGCTCGCGGGTGATCATCGTCGACGGCGCCAGCAAGGCCTACGCCATGACCGGTTACCGCATGGGGTTCCTCGCCGGGCCGCCCGCAATCGCGAAGGCCGTCGGCGAGATGCAGAGCCAGATCTCCGGTTGCCCCAACTACGTCTCGCAGCAGGCGTACCTCGCGGGGCTGCGACACGATCCGCCGGAGATGGAGACGATGCGGCGCGCATTCGACGCGCGGCGCCAGCGGCTGTACACCGGGCTGCGTCGCCTCGGGCTCGATCTCGTCGAGCCGCTCGGCGCGTTCTACGCATTCCCCAACGTTTCGCGCTGCACGGATGAACGCGGGGTCAGAGGTTTCTGCGAGGACGCGCTCGAAGCCGAAGGCCTCGTGCTCGTGCCGGGCACTGCGTTCGGGATGGAGGGCCACGTGCGCTTCTCGTACGCGCTCGCGGAGGAGCGCATCGACGAGGCCCTGCGGCGCTTCGCGCGCGTGCTCGAAGCCCGCGGCGCGCAACGCGCCACGGGCGCGTGATCCGTGTCCGTCACGAAACAAGCGCTCGATCGCGGCGAGATCGAGCGCTTGTCTCGTGACTCGCCCTCACCTCGTCGTGGTGCGCTCGATCAGCTCGATGAGCTTCGTGTTGAGGAGCGACAGCTTGCCGACGGTCATCCCGAGCGCGATGTCGAGGTCGACCACGAAGCGCTCGTAACGCTCGGCCGCGGTCACGTTGGCCGCGCGCCAGCGGGCCGCGAGCCCGTCGAGCCACTCACGCGGGGCGCCCTTGGGCTCCTCACCAGCGAAGGCGACGAGCGACTTCGTGAGGGCGACCTGCCGCAACGTCAGATCCTCGACGAGCCTGCGCCCGGCGAGCTGGTCGTAATGGCCGTCGTACGTGGCGGCCTTCGCCACCGTTCGTGCAGCTTCGATCTGGAATGCATCCCCCACGGCGAAGAAGAGCCCGCCGATAGCGGCAGTCGACCAGCCCGTCTGTCGCGACAGGTTCACGATGTCGAACGCGAACTCGAAGGCCGCCATGTGCGCGGCGCTCTCTGCGAGGGTCTCCGGCGCGCCGCGCCCTTTCCATTCCTGCACGCGCTCGGTCAGCGCGCGCGACGCGGCAGTGGGCAGGATCTCGGGCAAGTCGAGCATCAGCTTCTGCACGGGCTCGCGGTACTGGTCGACGAGGCCCCGGATGCCCCGCTCCGACAACAGCCGCGAGGCCTCGGCGTCGCGCAGGAACTTGTTCACCTGCCCTTTCAGCAGCTTCACGGCCGTCGCGTAGAGCTGGATCTGCACCTCCGCGGGCACTTGGTTGTCGAGGGCGTCGACCCGTTGGCCGAAGTCGCGCAACTGGAGAATGCGGCGCGCCGCTTCGTACGTGTGCACGACGTCCACGACGCTCGCGCCGGAGGCCTCCATGAGGCCGTGCACAAAGGTCGCTCCGCACGCGTCGACGATCTCGTTCGACATGCGCGTCGCGATGATCTCGCGCTTCAGACGGTGGCCGGCGAGCGCGCCTTGGAACCCGTGGGTCGCCTCGGGGAAGTACGCGAGGAGTTCGCGCTCCAGCGCCGCGTCGTCGCGGGCCGCGTCCGCATCGAGCAGCAGCTCGTAGACGTGCATCTTGGCGTAAGCCAAGAGCACGGCGAGCTCGGGCCGCGTCAGACCCGCGCCCTGCGCGCGACGGGCGGTGATACCGCGGGCGTCCGGAAGCCCTTCGACAACGCGGTCGAGTCGGCCCTCGGCCTCCAGGTTGTCCATGAGCCGGCCATATGCGCCGAGTTCGCGCACCGCGGTGGCCTCCATCAGCGAGAGCGCGCGTGTCTGGTCGTAGTTGTGCGCGAGAACGTGTCGCGCGACATCCTCGGTCATGCGCTTGAGCAGATCGTTGCGCTGCTCCGCGCGCAGCTCGCCCGACTCGATAGCCCCGGACAGGAGGATCTTGATGTTGACTTCGTGGTCGGACGAGTCGACACCGGCCGAGTTGTCGATGGCGTCGGTGTTGAGTCGCCCGCCTTTGAGCGCGAAGGCGATGCGCCCAGCCTGGGTGATACCGAGGTTCGCCCCTTCGCCGAGCACGGCCATGCGCATCTCGTCGCTCGTGATGCGGATGCTGTCGTTCTGGCGATCGCTGACGCGCAGGTCGTCCTCGTTCGGCGCCTTGAAGTACGTGCCGATGCCTCCGAGCCAAAATAGATCGACCCGGAGCTTCAAGACGGCGCGCATGACCTCGCGCGGCGTCGCCTCCGCCTGGCGCAGCTCGAGGAGCGCCTGGATCTCCTTCGAGAGCGGGATCGCCTTTGCTTTGCGCTCGAAAACGCCGCCGCCCTTCGAGATGCGCTTGCGATCGAAGTCGTCCCATGACGAACGCGGCAACTTGAAGAGGCGCTCGCGCTCCAAGAAGCTCATCGCGGCGTCCGGCTTCGGATCCAGAAAGATATGGCGGTGGTCGAAGGCCGCCACGAGCCGGATCTCGGGCGACAACAACATCCCGTTGCCGAATACGTCACCCGACATATCGCCGACACCGGCGACGGTGAACGCCTCCTTCTGGATGTCCTTGCCGAGCTCGCGGAAGTGGCGCTTGACGGCTTCCCAGCCCCCACGCGCCGTGATGGCCATCACCTTGTGGTCGTAACCCTTCGAGCCACCGGACGCGAACGCATCGCCGAGCCAGAAGCCGTATTCGGCAGAGATGCCGTTGGCCGTGTCCGAGAAGGTCGCGGTGCCTTTGTCCGCGGCGACGACGAGGTAGGGGTCCGGCTCGTCCCAACACACGACGCTCGCGGGCGGCACCGTCTCGCCGCTGACGATGTTATCCGTCAGCTCGAGCAGGCTCCGCACGAAGAGCTTGTAGGCCTCGCGACCCTCGGCGAACACGGCGTCACGGTCGCCGCCCTGGGGCAGCTGCTTCGGAACGAATCCGCCCTTCGAACCGGTCGGCACGATGACCGCGTTCTTGACACGCTGCGCCTTCACGAGCGCGAGGACCTCGGTGCGGAAGTCCTCTTTGCGGTCCGACAAGCGCAAGCCGCCGCGCGCAACCGCGCCGAATCGCAGGTGCACACCGTCGACACGCGGACCCGACATGAAGATCTCGCGGTACGGCCGCGGCTCCGGCAGCTCGTCGACCTCCTTGCTGATGATCTTGAAGGAGATGTAGGGGTAGTGGTTGCCGTCGCTGTCGCGCTGGTAGAAGTTCGTCCGCGAAGACGCCTGCACAACGTTGAGGTGGCGCCGCAGGATGCGGTCTTCGTCGAGGCTCTCGACGTCCTTCAGGAGCGCCGCCACCGCCGCGACGGCGACCGCTTGCGCCTCGGCGCGCTCTTCCGCGCGAGCGCCTCGATCGAACGAGCCCGCGGGGTCGAAGCGAGTGTTCAGCACATCGATCAGCGCGCGCGCGATCTTCGGGTGCCGCGCGAAGGTCTCCTCGACGTAACCCTGCGAGAACGGCAAACACGCTTGCTGCAGGTACTTCGCGACTGCGCGCAAGTACCAGGCCTCGCGCCAATCGATGCCCGCGCCGATCACGAGCCCGTTGAAGCCGTCATCCTCGGTCCGCCCGTCCAGAACGGCGCCTAGCGTGTCGGCCAAGCGACCCTCGACGTCCGGCGCGTCGATCGGGTTGCCGCGCCGGTCCACCGCTTGGAAATCGTGGATCCAGAAGGTCTCCGGCGGCGCACTCGAGTCGCTCGACTTCGCCGCATGGTCGGCGGTCTCGGGCTCGACGGCGTAACCCGCGTCTTGGATGACGCTGAGGCCGAGGTGCTCGATGCAGGGCACGAGGTCGGAGAGCCGCAGCCCTTGGCCGCGGCAGTAGAGCTTGATGTGGATCTCGTGCGACGCGTCCCCTGCGCGCCGGAAGACTCGTTGCGTGCGGCGCGCTGCGCCGAGGCCCTCGATCGCGGCGATGTCGGCGAGCGCCTCCGCGGCGTCGACGCGCTCTCGATAGCCTGCGTCGAACGCGGACTCCCAGCGCTGGAACAACCCGAGCGGCGTCGCGCCTTTGTGCTGGGTGCGCATGGCCTCCAGGAGGCCGTCGGCCCAACCTCTCGTCAGGTCGCGGATCTGGCGCGTCAACTCGGCGAGGCTGGGCCCTTCAGGCGTCCCCGGATCGATGCTGATGATGTAGTGCACCCGGGTCAGCGTCGGCTCCCCGATCTGCGGGTTCGAGACAACGATCTTGCCGTGGTAGGCCTTCTCGAGCAGCTCACCGACCTTCTCTCGCGTGTCCGACGAGTACTTGTCACGCGGAAAGTACACCAAGGCAGAAACGAAGCGATCGAAGCGATCCCGACGCAGGAAGAGCTTCGCTCGCGGACGCTTGTAGAGCCTCAGAATGCTGAGCGAAGTATCCAGCAGCGTCTTGACGTCGCTCTGGAAGAGCTCCTCGCGCGGGAACGTCTCGAGGATGTGGCGCAAGGCCTTCTCATTGTGGCCACCCGGTCGGAAACTCGTGCCCTCGAGGACCTTGCGCTCCTTGACGCGCAGGATCGGGATGTCCGATGTTCGGCGGGTGGAGAACTCCGACGTGAAGAGGCCCGTGAAGCGCTGCTCTCCAGTCACGCGCCCCTCGGCGTCGTACGTCTTCACCCCGACGTAGTCCATGTGGACCCGACGGTGCACGGTGGAACGTCCGTTGGCTTTGGAGACCACCAGCGGTTCGCTCGAGGCGAGGAACTCGACGACCGACGGCGACAATTCACCTAGTTTCGAGTAGGTGGTTTTGAGGACGCGCCGGTCACCATCGCGGAGGATGCCAAGGTCTGAGCCGTCGACCCGTTCGAAGCGCGGCACGCCGGCTTTCGACTCGAAGCGAAACCTGCGCGCGCCCAGGAACGTGAACTTGCGCTCCCACAGCTCGCGCAGGAACTGCGCCGACTCGGCACGGGTCTCGTCGTCGATGTCCTTGGCGGGAGCATTCTCGATGCCTGCGATCGCCTGCGCCATGCATTCGCGCATCGGCGCGTAGTCCTCGACGGCCAAGCGGACATCGGCGAGGACCTGCTTGACTTCGGTCTCGAGGCGCGCGATCTCGCTCGCGTCCACGGGTGGGTCCATCTCCACGTGGATCATCGACTCGGGCTTGGCGTTCGGTCCGCCCTCTTCGATGCGCCGGCCCGCTGCGTCGCGCGCGACGGGGATCACGGCGTTGACGAAGAACGAGACCTGCTTGCCGGCCTCGACGAGCGCCGCGGACACGCTGTCGACGATGAACGGCATATCGTCGGTCGCGATCTCGATCACCAGACGGGTCTCGCGCCAGTCTGCGTGCTCGCGGACCCCGAGCTGCGCCACCGGCGCCCGGCCCTTCCGAACGGCGGTCGCCGCCCACGAACCGAGGGCCCGCTGGAGGAGGCCCGCCGGGTCCCTCCAATAGCGGTCCTCGCCAGTGGCGAAACAGACGAGCTGCTCCAGGTACTGATCGAAGGCCGGCGCCAAGGCGCCTCCGGCGACCTTGGGCGCCTCCGCGCTGGCCCGCGCCAAGCTGCGCACTTGTTTCAGGGTCTGTTCGTCGTTTGCCAAGTGGTGGTCTGCCGCCATGGAGTCATCCCTTGGGTGCGCCCCGTCTGGTCGACACCAGCTCGGTCCCGCGGCCCATTTGTACAGCCGAGACTTATACTGTCCACGCGCTCGCAGGGGGCGAAGGAACGTCGCTCGCGTGGGTGGCTGTGTCGTGTAGGAACCCGCAGTGTGCCATCACGGGAAACGCCCGACCCGCGGATGCTGGGGCAGGAAGACTGAGGCGCGAACTCCGCTGTTCGCGTGGCCCGTCCAGGGCCAGAGCCTCGCACGTGCAGCCCTTCGCCCTCGCGCCCTCACTGATCGCTTTCGTCGCCCTGGGTCCATTCGCCGCGGCTAGCATCCGCTGGCTCCAGGGTCACACGAGCGAGCGTGTGTCGAGCGACGCTGCTCCACCTCGGCCCGAATTGCAGACGAAGGCGCGCATCGTCGACAACGACCCCTTGGAGCCTCAGCGTCTGCGCGGACTGCTCACGACGGGGCGAGGCGCGACAGTGGTCGAGCTCGTGCGTGAACACCGCACACCCGAACAGCTGGCGGCCGGACCGCAGGAGCTCCAGGACCTCGCGTTGGCCGCCGCAGCCGCGGCGCACGACACGTTCTGGCTGGTCACCTGGGCCCACGCGTGTGCGGCGGATACATCGTTGTCGGCCGAGCGCTTGCTCGTGATCGCCGGGCCCCTCGTGGCGCTCGACCGCCATGACCACGCCCAGCCGCTCATCGCGCGGGCCTTGGCGCTCGCGCCGCAGGACGAGGTCGCCCACGGACTTCTCGGTCGGTCGCTGCTCGCGATGGGCGAGCCCGAGCGCGCTCTCAGGCACCTCCGACGCCTCAGCCCAACGCGACTCGAGGCCGACTTCGAGGCTCAATTCGCGCTCGCCGAGGCCCTCTGGCAGGTCGGCGATCGCCGCGCAGCGCGGCCGATCTTCACCGAGCTCAGTCGGCGTCTGCGGATCGATGACCACACCGGTCCCCGCTTGATGCGCCGGGGTTGGGCCCTCATCCGATCGGGCCAGGTCGAGGAGGGACGCGCAGAGCTCATCACAGCCGCGGATGCAGCGCAGGCGAGCCTCGGCGAACAATTGGCCCCGATCGACCATGCGCTCGAGGAGGCTCTCCAGGATGGCGCGCAGGCCGCAGCGCTCGATCCGGACGTGCAAGAGCGCCTCGCGCGCCTCGCGTCGTCCCACGCCGGCGAACCCAAGGTGATGTTGCGGCTCGGCCGCGCGGCTTCGTTGGAGGGTCGACACGACGACGCGATCGCCGTGACGCGGGCCTCGTTCCTCGCGGGTGGTCCGGGTGCCGCAACCGCCGGCGATCTGGCGTTCGTCCTCGAGCGCGCGGGGCACGAGCGCGAAGCGCGCACCTATGCGCGCTTCGAACGCGCCCAGCAGCCGCGCTCGACGCGCGCCGCGAGCCTGGGTCAGCGCCTCGACGACGCGCTGGCGCCGACCTACGGCGGCGCGATGCGTTTCGAGCGGCGCGGCGCCGACCGCACGGAGCGCTATCTGTTGCACGGCACGCTCGTGTCCCAGGACGAGAGCGCGCGCCTTTCCATCGTGGTTGGCCAGAATGAATACCGCGGCGTAGCGCAAGCGTTCGACGCCGGGCGCACGCGGCTCGCGTCGAGTCTCGACGAGGCTTGGCTGAGCTTCGAACACCGCGCGAGCCTGCGCGACTTCTGGTCAGTCGGCGTGCACACGTTCCCCGACGCGCCAGGTCCAGGCGACACGGGGCTCTGGCTCGACTACGCGCGCCGCGACTCGGTCCGCGGCTCGAGTCTCATGCTGCGCGCGTATGTGCACGAGCTCCTCGACGAAGCCGCCGCGGGTGTCGCGCTCGGCGCGCGGCAGGGTGGCCTGAAGGCGCGTTGGGCTGGCCCGATCGGCGCGCGCAGTTGGTTCGAGCTCCAGGGTGGCCTGCGCCAGCTCTCCGTGCTCGACGCGGTCGGCAGCGAAGAGCACACGACGAGTCCCGAACGACGCGCGCAGTTGCAGCTCGGCACGACGCTCTACGGTGAGGAGCGCATCTTCGCCGACCCACCGCGAGGCTCTGCGGATCTGAGCCTCACTGGACTCCCCACCGCGGACTCAGCCTATTGGCTGAACACGCGGTCAGCTGTGTCCGTGTTCGGCGAACTCGATGCGCGCCGCATGGGGAACGGCGGCGCCGTCGCGGACTTGCTACCGATCGCCGAGCGCGCGACCCAGGCGTCCCTGGGTCTGCGCTACGACCGCGCCCTCGACAGGGGACTCGTGGCAATGGTGTCCGGCTCGCTCGGCGAGGCCTTCGAGGACCACGACTCCATTCATCGTTTCCGCGGCGGCCTGGGCTGGCGCCCCCATTACGGCCTCGAGTTGACCCTCGCCGCCGAGGCCGGTCGATCGACCGACCGCGGCAGCTTGCAGGACGACCACAACGTGTTGTTCGGCATCACGCTGCGGCGTTGAGCGCCCCGCTCGAGGAGAATCAGAATCGGGCGGTCTCGCTCGGGAGTCCGGTCAACGGGTCGCGATTCGTCGCGTCGAACGTGATGCGCACCGAAGTGTTGGTGGGAAAGGAGCTCGCAAATTCAGCCGTCAAGTGCTGGAAGTCGTTCGGGATCAAACCCACCTCGTCGTTCGGGTTGAGCGTCAGCACGGTGTCCACGAGCAGGGACCCCTGCGAGTCGACAGTCGCGACGAACGGTTCTGGATCGGGTCGAAGGTCGCGTCGAGCACACGGAGGTTGACCAATGTCGTCGGCATCGCCGCATTTCGTAGGCGAACGACGAAGCTGCGCACGAGCGCGGCGTTCTTCTTGTAGAGCTCGTCGAGGCCCGTCGCGTCAAGGGTGACGGTGTTGCCGCTCGTCAAGAATGGCGCCGTCGTCTGAGTCGGAACGATGGACGCGAGGAAGGTCAGGCACACCTGATAGAACGCCGTATTGGCGATGCGCACCGAGATCGCGCGCCAGTCCTGGTCCCCGCCAAGGAAAGTGAGCCCCCGATTCGAGTTCGCGGCGCTGTGGACGTTGAGCGAATTCGCGACATCGCGATGGGCTGAATGGACAAGCGCGAAGGCGTCGTGAGCCTTCGTCAGGGTTGGACCCGCGAGTCCGCGGCTCGCAGCCACGGCCTCACGGAGTCCGTGCAGCGATGCCAGGTGGTTCCCATTAGGCAAACCCCGTACCGAGGAGCGACGAACTGGCCCACGGCGATCCAAACCCTCGCCAGACCCTCACGCTCGGGCGCGACGGTGAGCGGAGGTGCTCGCGCCCCTTTCGGCGCCGCACGCCGATCCGCCTCAGGCGCGCTGCGGAATCGTGTAGACGTTGCGCGCTGCGCCGAACTCGCCGAGCGCGATCGTCTGGACCTTGCGCAACACGTCGCGGTCCTGCGAATCCGCGAGCACGTAGAACTTCCAGAGATTCCGATAAGACATCTCGAGGTCTCCGAGCCGCGGCACACGGTCGGCAAAACTCGCGAGCGGTCGCACCTCTGCCTCATCCGGCCAGCGCACGTGGATCCGCGCCTCCTTGAGCTGCATCGTGTGCGCTGGGCAATACACGATGACGCGCACGTCGCGGCCCGTCGCGAAACGCGCCGCGTCTTCGATGCGGAGCTCGATCTCGGTCCGCGCCTCGCTCCCGGCCCCGTCCCCGCCAAAGAAGCGCTCGATCAGCGCAGCTTGTTGGTCCTCGTTGCCGTAACGCGGAAAGACGCACACACGCTTGTACAGCCGGCGCTCTCGAAAGCGCCGCACGAGGTCCTCGACGCGTGTTCGTTGGTCGGGCGCGAGGGCGCGCGCCGCGACCTCGAGCGTCACCAGGATCGAGCTGTCGTCGCGGTCGTAGAGCTGCTCCTCGCCGAGCGCATTACCACGGACACAGAGGTCGATGGCGCGCGCGATCAACGCGCCCGCGGAGACCTTGGCGTGGTGGTAATACACGCGCTCGGAGAAATAGTAACGCGCCTCGAGCATGCGGACGACCTCGCTGAGGATGTCCTCGCGCAGGAGGCCTTGTTTCGCGAGGTCGATATAGACGTTGCCCGTGCTGCGGTCGACCTTGAAGTAACTCGTGACTCGCTCGTCGACCTGCAAACGCAAGCCCGTGAAGTACGCGTCGCGCGCGAGGTAGTCGAGGATGTCCGCAGCGATCGTGCCCGAGATGACCTGGCGCCAATACGGCGGGATCTCGCGCGCGCCCGGCGTGCCCGCGCGGGTCAGGATGCTGAAGACGTCGGCGCGAACCCCGAGGTCTTCGAGGACGCGCCCCAGCACCGTGCCCCGACTGAGCGCGCGTTCGTAGCGATAGGCGGCGTCGTGCCGCCGAAAGAGCTGGTCCTGGTCCTCGACGTTGTGCCCGAACGGGATGTGCGTCACGTCGTGGACGAGCGCCGCGATCCGGATGACACGCGCCTCCTCCTCGGAGATCCCGATGTTGCGGGCCGGATCGAGCTCGAAGGAGAGGTTGATCGCGTCGATCATGCGCGCCGCGACATGCACGGTGCCGATCGAGTGATCGAACCGTGTGTGGACCGCGCCCGGATAGACGAGGTACGCGGGTCCGAGCTGCTTGACCCCCCGCAACCGCTGCATCTCGGGTGTGTCGAGCACCCGAATCTCCTCGTGGGTGAGGTACACGTCCCCGTGCACGGGGTCGCGTATGACGCTGAATCGCTTGCGGCCGGCCATCGAAGGCCTGCGCGGTGCGCCGAGTAGAACCAACGGTCCTGGTCGGCGGCGCACGGGCAGGGGGCGAATTCTAGGCACCCCGGGCCAGCAGCGCGCCCGCTCGATGAGCGACTTGTCACAAAAAAATCCGGCCGCCGGGGCTAGGCCCCTCCACTGCGGACGGTCATGCTCCTGGGCGCGCGCAGCAGCGGGCCGCGGCACGATGCGAGTCGTGCCGCGGCCAGTTTCGTAGATCCGTTGCGTGGATCCGTAAGTTGCGCGACGAGCTCGAATCGCCGCAGCCTCAAGTGAACGTCGCGATCACGGGAGCGTGATCGCTCGGCTTCTCCCCGCCGCGCGACTCCAAGTCCACTACGACCGAGGTGCAAGCCTCGTAAGCCGGCGGGGACAACAAGAAGTGGTCGATGCGCAGTCCCTGACTCCGCTGAAAGCCCTTGGTGCGGAAATCCCACCACGTGTAGATCCCAGCCTCGTCCGTGTGCTTGCGCAGCCCATCCTGCAGACCAGGCTCCATGATCCGCGCGAGGGCCTCGCGCTCGGGCTCGGAACACAGAATGCGTCCACGCCAGGCCTCGGGGTCATAGACATCGCGGTCGTCGAAGGTGACGTTGAAGTCCCCTGTCACTACGACCCGCTCCTCCATCGGAAAGCGCTCGCGTACGAGCTCGGCGACGGCGCGCATCCAGGCGAGTTTGTAGTCGTATTTGGCGCTGCCGACCGCCTGCCCGTTCACGACGTAGAGATCGAGCAGCATCGTGCCCCCGACCACGGCGCCGATCACACGCGCCTCGGGGAAGTCGCTCCCGGGCAGCCCCGTAAAGACGTCCTCGATCTGGCCCTTGGCCAGGATCGCGACCCCGTTGTAGGTCTTCTGGCCATGGAAGGCCGCGGAGTACCCCGCCGCCTCGAGCTCCGCGAGCGGGAACAGCTCATCGACTACCTTGGTCTCCTGGAGGCAGACGACGTCGGGGGATTCCCGCGCGAGGAATTCAAGGACCCGCGGCAGGCGCGCGCGGACGGAGTTCACGTTCCAGGTCGCGATTCGCACCTCGGCAGTGTAGTCGCAGCGAACCGACCGGCGGACCACCCTACAGCCGATCACGGACGTTCCCCCGCCCTGTTTTCTGCTTCTGACGTATCCTATTCGGCTTCGGCCTGGGCCCCGCACGGGTCGAGGCCATTCGAGACGACACATGCCCGAACGTAGAAGCCCGCGGAGCCGCCCCTCCCGCTCCAGGCGAGGCGCGCCTAGCCGCCCGCAGACGAAGCGCTCCGATGCGCTCCCCTTACAGCCCGTCGCGGAGCCGCCGAACGTGCAGTCGTTCCTGGAGTGGGACCTCGGCAAGGAAGTGCAAGACGCCATCGCCGAGATGGGCATCACCAAGCCGACGCCGATCCAGGCGCTGGCGATCGGTCCGGTGCTCGCCGGCAAGGACGTGATCGCGAAGGCCGAGACAGGCACCGGCAAGACGCTGGCTTTCGGCGCGCCCATGCTGGCCAAGGTCGACCCTGCGCGCCGCAGCGTGCTCGGGCTCGTTCTGTCCCCCACGCGCGAGCTCGCGGAACAGGTCCACGACGTCCTGCGCAAGCTCGGCGATGCCCGCGGAGTGAAGACCTGCCTGATCGTCGGCGGCGAGCAGATGCAACCCCAAGTGCGCGCCCTGCAGGATGGAGCGCAGATCGTCGTCGGGACCCCGGGTCGAGTGCTCGACCTGATGAACCAGGGTTTCTTGCGCTTGCCGTGGACCGAGTTCGCCGTGCTCGACGAAGCCGACAAGATGCTCGAGATCGGCTTCATCGACGACGTACGCAAGATCCTCGAGGGTTGCAACGAACACGCACAGACGCTGCTCTTCAGCGCGACCTTCCCGCCGGCGTTGCTCGACCTCGCGCGGGCCCACACCGAGGACCCGGTCGAGATCGCGACCGCGTCCGGCGTGGCGACCGTCGATAGCATCCGTCAGCTCTTGATGCACGTCAGCAGCGAGGAGGCCGTCCCGCGCATGTTGGCGCGCGTCATCGAGGGGAGCGGCCCGGACGACGTCTTCCTCGCGTTCTGCGAGCGCCGTACGGACGTGGACCGATTGCTGCGACGGCTCGAACGCGAGCGATTTTCCATCAAGGCGCTGCACGGGGGTTACGACCAAGCAGCGCGCTTCCGCGTGATGAGCGCGTTCCGCACGGGCGAGGTCAAGTGCCTGCTCGCGACGGACGTCGCATCGCGGGGCCTCGACGTCGAGCACGTGACGCACGTGATCAACATCCACGTGCCGCGCGACATCTCGGACTACACCCACCGCATCGGACGCACCGGGCGGGCGGGCCGCACCGGCACCGCGCTGACCTTCGTGGTCCCGAAGGACGCCCGGCGGCTGAGCGAGCTGCTGCACGACGCCAAGGGGTTCGACTTCGAGGAAGTCCACTCGCCGCGCGACATCTTCCGGGTGGACCCCCCGAAGAAAACCGAAGAGAGCGGAGGCCGCCACGAACGCGCGCCTCGAGCAGAACGGGAGCCCCGCCGCGAGGGTCGTGTTAGCACCGAGCGCGAGCCGCGCACCGAGCGTGAGCCGCGCACCGAGCGTGAGCCGCGCACCGAGCGCGAGCCGCGCACCGAGCGTGAGCCGCGCACCGAGCGCGAGCCGCGCACCGAGCGCGAGCCGCGCACCGAGCGCGAGCCGCGCACCGAGCGCGAGCCGCGCACCGAGCGCGAGCCGCGCACCGAGCGTGAGCCGCGCACCGAGCGTGAGCCGCGTACCGAGCGCGAGCCGCGCACCGAGCGTGAGCCGCGTACCGAGCGCGAGCCGCGCACCGAGCGTGCGCCGCGCACCGAGCGCGAGCCGCGCACCGAGCGCGAGCCGCGCACCGAGCGCGAGCCGCGCACCGAGCGCGAGCCGCGCACCGAGCGCGAGCCGCGCACCGAGCGTGAGCCGCGCACTGAACGTGGAACGCGCAGGCCTCGCACGGAAGAAGAAGAGCCGCCCGCTGCGAGAACCCCGCGCCGCTCGGAGGAAGAGCGCGTCGAGAAGAAGGCCGCGCCAGCCCGCAACCACAAACACGCCAGCAGCGACGAAGCGGCCCCCCCGCGCCGCGCCCGTGCGAGCCACAAGGAGGTGCTCGATCCCGAACCGGCCGAGTCCACCGAGCGAGCCCCACGTAAGGCGCCGAGCCGCAGTGCGACCGCCGAGCCAACCGCTGCCGCGCGCAGATCGCCGAGCGCCACCTCGGCCTCCGAGGCGCCGGTCGGCGGATTCGGTACAGGGCTAGAAGCCGAGCCCGTACCGGCCCAGGATGTTCGCAAGCCGACGCGCCGCAAGCGCTCCGTGGCCAAGGAAGAACGGGCGGAGCCGGAAGCGGACGAGCCCGAGGAGCCCAAGGCCCCCGCGCGGCGCAAACGGACGACACGCAAGGCCCCACCCAGCGCGACCGGCGGCTTCGGCTCCGGCGTTTGACACCGACCGAACCGACCGGCGGACCGCAAGACACAACGAACGACGAGACGAATGGGCGGCACAAATCCCTACCAGACGACCAGCGAGATCCCCCTCCCGACTCAGAAGTTCCGTGTGACCTTCATGCCGATGGAGGTCACCCTCGAGGTCGACCCAGCGGACCTGCCCTTCGATCGCGACGGCCGGCCCGGCTCGATCCTCGACCTGGCGGGCCGCGCCGGCGTCGAGATCGATCACGCCTGCGGAGGTGTGTGTGCGTGCTCGACGTGCCACGTGATCGTGCGCGAAGGGTTTGCGACGCTCCACGCCGCGACCGACGACGAGGAGGACATGCTGGACCAAGCGCCGGGCCTCGAGATAACCTCGCGCCTCGCGTGCCAGGCCGTCCCGAACGGCTCACAGGACCTCGTCGTCGAGGTGCCAGGGTGGAACCGCAACCACGCGCGCGAAGAACCGCACTAGCCGAGCGGAGAGCGAGGCGAGCAAGCCACACTGAGTCGTGCAATGAGCGAGGTCAAGCTGGCCAACCCGCGAGGCTTCTGCGCGGGCGTCGATCGGGCGATCCAAATCGTCGAAGAGGCGCTCGCGCTCTACGGGGCGCCCATCTACGTGCTGCACGAGATCGTGCACAACAAGCACGTGATCGAGGACCTGCGCGCGAAGGGCACGGTTTTCGTCCGCGAGCTCGCCGAGGTGCCCGAGGGGTCCATCACGATCTTCAGCGCCCACGGGGTCTCGGACGCCGTCGTCGCCGAGGGCCGCGCCCGCAACTTGCGTGTCATCGACGCGACGTGCCCGCTCGTGACCAAAGTGCACCGTCAAGCGCTACGGTATGCCGAGCAGACGCGCGAAGTGATCCTGGTCGGTCACGAGGGGCACCCCGAGGTCGAGGGAACCCGCGGTCGCATTCCGGGCCGAGTCCATGTGCTCTCGACACCCGCCGAGGTCCAAGCGCTGCTGGTGAACGACCCGGAGCGCCTCTCCTACGTGACCCAGACGACCCTGTCCGTGGACGACACACGCGACGTGATCGCCGCGCTGCACGAGCGCTTCCCTTCGATCGTCGGACCTGACCTCGCAGACATCTGCTACGCGACGCAGAACCGCCAGAACGCGGTGAAAGCGCTCTTGCCCGAGGTCGACTTGCTGCTCGTCGTCGGCTCGCAGAACTCCTCGAATTCGAATCGGCTGCGCGAGCTGGGAGAGCGCGGCGGCAAACCGGCCTACCTCGTCGACCATCCGTCGCAGATCGAGCCGGAGTGGCTCGCCGGTCGCCCGCGCGTCGGTGTCACGGCCGGAGCGTCGGCACCCGAAGGACTCGTGCAGTTGATCCTCGACCGCCTACGCGAGCTCGGCGCTGCGAGTCAGGTCGAGCTCAGCGGGGAACCGGAACGGGTGGTGTTCCAGATGCCGCGCGAGCTGCACGCGTACCGCGAGGATTGATTCGCGGCATCGGGGTCCGGAGACCAGAGGTACCGAACCCGACCCAAAAAGTAGGCGAGGGTCGCGCGCGCTCCGCGCGCGCGACCCTCGCCTACTTTTTGGGTCGGGTTCGGTACCTCTGGTCTCCGGACCCCATATTCCCCGCCTTAGAACGTCCAGCCGATCGTCAACAAGTACAAATTGTCGATGCGGTCCTGGTTCGCGGCCGGCGTGTTGTCCCACACGAACAGCCACTGCGCGCTGGCGTTCATGCGGTCCGTCAACTTGACGTCCGCAGCCGTCGTCGCGCGGCCGTACACGTCGTCGCTGTCCTCGAGGCTCGGGTAGACCTCGCCCGTGTGGCGGAACGTGAGCTGCTCGTTGGCGACGAAACGCCCCTTCCAAGCGCCGCGCGCGGCGAGGTAGTTGTCCTCCTCGCCGGTGTCGAACCTCTCGTCGAAGTACGCGAGACCGACCTCTGCGCTGATGCTCCAGGTCGCGTCGTCGCGGAACTGGTGACCGAGACCACCACCAGCCGACCAGCGGAGGTCGACCAACGCCTGCTCGTTCGTCTCGGCGAAGGTGTTCGCCCAGAAGTAGGTCTTCTCGGCGAAGAACTGGTCGTACTTCACGCTCCCGATCGCCCGACGCTGCGTGCGCACACCCTCGGTCGCGGCGTAGAACCAGCCCGCGAACGCGTTGAAGCGGTGGATGTCGACCTCCTTGACCGCGTCGAGAGTCACGCTGTAGTTCTCGACGTCGGCGTTGCCGTCGGTCTTGGACGCGCCCACGTTCAAGCTGCCGTCCCATCCCACCGTGTCACCCTCGCCCGTGGGGGGCGTGACTTGCGCCAGCCCGGTGAGCGGCTCGCCCGGGGCCGGCGAGGCGGAAAGCGCGCCCCGAGGAATACTGGCGAAGTCGTCGACGATGGCCGCGGCCGCGAGGCCCGAGCCCAATACGAGCGGAAGGAGAATCATGGGTTGGCTTGAGGTACCCACCGCGCGGGAAAGGGCGGCGGCGGAAGAGAGGAGTGGAGACGCCGCAGGGCGGCTCACGAGCCTGCCCGCGGGTCAGTACTACGACAGCGTAGGGAACGACCCAGTCCGATCGAGAATGCGGAGTCCGAACAATTCTCGGATCACCGAGGCTCCGAGACTCGCTGGCACAGCGGCACCGGAAGGGCCTCCGCTCCAGCTCACTCCGACGGGTCGAGAAAGTGCCGTTTCGAGGTCACTTCAGGCGCCGCAGGGTGCGGCGACATATCGCGCCCCATCACGCGCGAGCGTCGAGAAGGGCACGTCCGGATCGTGGTACGACAAGCCGATCAAACCCTCGTCCGCCCAACGCGCGAGCCACTCCGTGCGACGCGCGAAGGAGCGCGGGACGTCGACGTCGTAGGCCATGATGTACGGCGGCTGGATGTGGTGCACCGTCGGGATGAGGTCACCCCAGAACACGGCGTCGGGCCCCTCGCCGTCGGCGTGGAAGCGAATCAGCGTCATGCCCTCGGAGTGGCCGCCGACCTCGATCAGCGTCATCGCGGCGCCTTGGGAGCGATCGAAGAGGCGCGTCTCGCCCTCGGTGAGCTCGAGCCGCCCGCTGGCCTCGAGCGGCTCGAGGTCGTCCGCGCGGTACGACGCGCGCCGAGGGTGCGCCGCCACGCGCGAAGCGAGCAGCTCCTTTTTCGGCAAGTGGTGCACAGCCCGCGGAAACAGCGGCTCCAGCGCGCCGCGCCGCTCGACCACGAGTGCGCCGATGTGGTCGAAGTGGCCGTGCGAGGCGACCACGTGGTGAATGTCCTCGAGCCCGACCCCGACCGCCGCCAACGTCGACTCCAACGTGTGGGTCAGGTCGACGTGGTAGATCGCGCGCTGCTTGGGATTCCAGCGCGGGCCCATCCCGCCCTCGATGACGACGTTCAACCCGTCACGCTGCGCGAGGTACGGCCGCGCCGCGAGCAGGATCGTGTTGTCCGCGAGCGGCGGCGTCTTGCGCTCCCACAGCGCCTTCGGCACGACGCCCCACATGGCGCCGCCGTCGAGACGAAACCAGGCGTCCATCAACGCCGTCAGCGTCCAGCCGCCGACCTGAATGCGGCGCGGACTCCACGCGGGCGGAGTGATCGAAGCGATGAGTTCGGTGCCGGACACGGGCCCTGCCAATTCGCTCAGGTCGACGCCTTGACGGCGCGCAGCACGTCGCGGCCGATGATGATGCGCTGGATCTCGCTCGTGCCCTCGCCGATGGTGCAGAGCTTCGCGTCGCGCCACATCCGCTCGACGGGATACTCGCGGCTGAAGCCGTATCCGCCGTAGATCTGGATCGCGTCGTAGGTGACCTTCATCGCGATCTCCGAGGCGTACAGCTTCGCGATCGAGGCCTCGGTGCCGTAGGGCTGGTGCGCGTCCTTCAAACGCGCCGCGTGGTAGATCAGGTGCCGCGCGGCCTCGACCTGCACCTGCATGTCGGCCAGCTTGAACTGCACCGCTTGCTGATCCGCCAAGGTCCCGCCGAAGGCCTCGCGTTCGGTCGCGTGCCGGGCGGCGCACTCGAACGCGCCCTCCGCGAGGCCGAGGGACAGCGCCCCGATCGAGATCCGGCCGCCCTCGAGCGTCTGCATGAACGTCTTGAAGCCTTCGCCCTCCGGGCCGAGCAGGTGGTCACGCGGAATGCGCGCATCCTCGAAGACGAGGCTCGCCCAATCGGAGCCGCGCATGCCGAGCTTGACCTCACCCTTCTCGAGGGAGAACCCGGGTGTCGTGCTCGGCACGACAAACGCGCTGATGCCCTTCTGCCCGAGCTTCTTGTCCGTGACCGCGGTGCAGATGAACACACCCGCGTGATTGGCGTTCGTGATGAAACACTTGCGCCCGTTGAGCACGTACGAATCGCCGTCGAGTACGGCCGTCGTGCGCGTGCCGCCGGAGTCCGAGCCGGCCCACGGCTCGGTCAAGCCGTACGCGCCCATGTATTCGCCGGCGACGAGCTTCGGCACGTAGTGCTGGCGCAGCTTCTCGCCGCCCCACTTGAAGATCGGATAGGTGCCGAGGCTCACGTGCGCGGCGAGGCCGAGCGCCGTCGAACCGCACACCCGGGCGATCTCCTCGACCGCGATCGCATAAGCGAGGGTGCCGCCGTCCGATCCGCCGAGGTCCTCGGGGAACGGGATCCCCGGCAGCCCGAGCTCGACGATGCGCTCCCACTTCTCCTTGGGGAAGGTGTGGTTCTCGTCGATGTCGTGGGCGATCGGCGCCAGCTCGGACTGTGCGAATTCACGCACCATGTCGCGCACCATGATCTGCTCCTCGGTGAGGTCGAGGCCATGGCGAATGGGCGGCAGCTCGTACGCCACCTTGCCGAGGTCGTGATGCTTGTGTGCCAAGTCAGTCATGGTTGGATTCTCGAACTCTAGTCTCGGGCGAGTCAGCGAGTCGCGCTGATCCCTCACTCGGGCGGCGGGCTATTCAATCCCCACTTGCCAGCTCTGGGTGCGACGCGCACCCTCGACCGGCGTTGTCTTCTCGTCGCGATAAAACTCCTGCGAGCGCCCTGCGCCGACCCAATCGATGAGCGCTTGGCGCGAGAACTTCCACTCACGCCCGATCTTGCGTGCCGGGAGGTTCTCCGCGTGCAGGACCTTGGTGAACGTCTTCACGCTGACGCCGAGCAACGCCGCCGCTTCGTCGATGTTGAGGATGTCCCGGGGGGTGTGCTCGGCGCTCATCGTTTGGATCTCCAGCGAGTCTCGATCGTGTCTCCGACGCGCGAGCGTCAGCGCAGCAGCGCGCGCGAGATGACGATGCGCTGAACGTCGCTCGCGCCCTCGTAGATCTCGGTGATGCGCGCGTCGCGGAACAGGCGCTCGACATGGAAGTGATCGGTGTAACCGGCCCCGCCGTGGATCTGTACCGTCTCGTCCGCGCAGTAGTTGGCGGTCAAGGACGCGAACAGCTTCGCCTCCGACGACTCGCGATTGCATTCGAGGCCGCGATCGCGCATCCACGCCGCTTTGCGCACCAGGAGGCGCGCAGCCTCCGTGCGCATCGACATGTCGGCGAGTTTGAACTGGATCGCCTGGAAACGCCCGATCAGCTGACCGAACTGCTCGCGCTCACCGGCGTACTTGATCGACGCCTTGAGGCACGCCTCGGCGATCCCGACCGCCTGTGCGCCGATGCCGATGCGGCCTCCGGCCAGGGTGTCCATCGCGATCGGGAAGCCTCGATCGACCTCGCCGAGCAGCGACTCCGCGGGCAAGCGCACGTCGTCGAGGATGATCTCGGTCGTCGCGGAACCGCGAATGCCGGTCTTCAGCTCGTGTTTGCCGACCGAGAGGCCCGCCGCCTCGCGCGGGATCAGGAACGCCGAGATGCCCTTGGCCTTCGGCACGTCCGGATTTGTGCGTACATAGACGAGATAGAGGCCAGCGCCAGCGCCGGTCGTCACCCACATCTTCGTCCCGTTCAGGATCCACTGGTCGCCGTCACGGCGCGCGGTGGCCTGCAACGCCGCGGCATCCGAGCCGGACGCCGCTTCGGATAGGCAGTACGCGCCGAGGCGCTTGCCTGTCGCGAGCTCGGGCAGCCATCGGCGCTTCTGCACGTCGGTGCCGAACTTGATGAGCGGCGCGCAGAGGAGGCTGTTGTGCACGGAGACCGTGACCCCAGTCGCCGCACAGGCGCGGTTGATCTCCTCGAGGACGAGCACGAGCGCCAACGCGCCCATGCCGGAGCCGCCGTATTCCTCCGGCAGGGTCAGGCCCCAGAAGCCGAGCTCGCCGAGCTGGCGGAACACGTCTTCACCGATGTGCGCCTCTCGGTCGTGTTGCGTCGCGAGGGGCGCGAGCACACCGTCCGCGAATTGGCGCGCAGCGTCGCGCACCATCGTGAGCTCCTCGCCGAGCTCGAACGAGAGGCTGGATTGTTCCCGAGTCGTCGTCATCGCGCGCTTCCGCTCACTGGTAGTCGTAGAAACCCTTGCCGGACTTGCGTCCGAGTCGCCCGGCCGCCACGTAACGGCGCAGCAGCGGGCAGGGGCGATATTTGTCTTCACCGAGGCCGCGGTGCAGCACCTCGAGGATGTCGAGGCACACGTCGAGCCCGATCAGGTCAGCCAACGTCAGCGGCCCCATGGGGTGCGCCATCCCGAGCTTCATGACCGTGTCGATGCCCTCGCGTGTCGCGACGCCTTCCATGAGGCAGAACACCGCCTCGTTGATCATCGGCATCAGGATCCGATTCGACACGAACCCCGGAAAGTCGTTGGCCTCGACCGGGATCTTGCCGAGGGCCGTCGCGCACTCCATCACGGCCGTGGTCGTCGTGTCGCTCGTCTCCTGGCCACGGATGACCTCGACGAGCTTCATGATGGGCACGGGGTTCATAAAATGCATCCCGATCACGCGGTCCGCGCGTTTCGTGCCCGCCCCGATCTCTGTGATCGAGATGGACGACGTGTTCGTCGCGAGGATCGCCTCGGGCCGCGCGGCGCCATCGAGCAGGCGGAACACCGCCTCCTTGACCTCTTTGCGCTCGGACACGGCCTCGACGATCAACATCTCATCCTTTAGATCGGCGATTTCCTTCGCGCCCTTGATGCGCGCAAAGGCGGCGTCCGCGTCGGCCTGGCTCAGGAGCTCCTTCTTCACGACGCGCGCGAGGTTCCCGCGCACCGTGTCGAGGCCTTTTTGCAGCGCCTCGGCGCTCGCGTCCACGAGCAGCACACGGCTCCCCATCGTCGCGAAGACTTGGGCGATGCCGTTGCCCATCGTGCCAGCGCCGACGACAGCGACTTGTTCGAAGTAGGGTTTAGCCATCGCTCGCAACGCTTTCAGAGCGCCTCCACCCCGAGGGAGACGGCGTTGCCACCGCCGAGGCACAGCGAGGCCATACCGGTGCGGGCCCCGCGCTGCTGCATCGTGTAGAGCAGCGTCGTGAGGACGCGCGCGCCCGAGGCGCCGATCGGGTGACCGAGGGCGACGGCCCCGCCGTTGACGTTCACGCGGTCGGCGGTCAGTCCGAGCTCGCGCTGCAGCGCGATCGCCGCGACGCTGAAGGCCTCGTTGATCTCGTGCAGATCGAAATCCGCCGGCTTCTTGCCGTGTTTCGCGGCGCACGCTTGAATGGAGCGCTCAGGCGCCATCATCACCCACTCGGGCGCGCAGCCGCCCGTCGCGTAGTGCGTGACACGCGCGAGGGCCTTCACGCCGAGCTTCTTCGCGAAGTCGGCGCTCATCACGACGAGCGCCGAGGCGCCGTCGTTGATAGACGAGGCGTTCGCGGCCGTGACGGTGCCGCCGTCGCGTTGAAACGCCGGTTTCATCCCGGAGATCGATTCGGCGGTCATGTCGGCGCGGATGCCCTCGTCCTTGCTGAACAGGATCGGATCACCTTTGCGCTGCGGGATCTTCACCACGAAGCGCTCGGCGTCGAAGCGCCCGGCGGCCTCGGCGGCCCCTGCGCGGCGATGGCTCTCCGCCGCGAACTCGTCCTGCTCGGCGCGCGAGATGCCGTACTTCTGTGCCACGAGCTCGCCGGTCATGCCCATGTGGAAGTTGTTCGAGACGTCCCACAGGCCGTCCTGGATCATCGAATCGATGAGCTGCGAGTGCCCGAGGCGCGCGCCCGCGCGGGCCTCCGGCACGAGGTACGGCGCGTTGGTCATGCTCTCCATGCCACCCGCGACGATGCAATCCGCGTCACCGGCGCGGATCGCCTGGACAGCGAACATCACGGCTTTGAGCCCGGACCCGCAGACCTTGTTGATCGTCACGCTGCCGACGCTGTCGGGCACTCCGCCGGCGCGCGCCGCTTGACGGGCCGGGTTCTGCCCGAGGCCGGCTTGCAGCACGTTGCCGAGGATGACCTCTTCGACCACGTCCGGTGCGATGCCTGCGCGCCGAATGGCCTCGGCCACGGCGAGGCCACCGAGGGCCGGCGCCGACATGCTGGACAGCGCCCCTTGGAATTTGCCAATCGGGGTCCGGCACGCGCTGGCGATCAGAACTTCCTTCACGGATTGGCTTCCTGCACGGGTGGGCCGGCGCCGGTCAGGGCGTCGCTCGGTTCTCGGGGTGGCGCAGGGCGATCCTGCGGGGTTCGAGGGCGGAACAGTTTAGGGGCGCGGCGCGCCGGGGCCTAGGGGCAAGCGCCCGGAGCCGCACACGAAGTGCCCGTGAAGGGAGGCTCAACGGGCCCTCCTTTGCCCCCCATCGTCCCGTCGAGCGCGAAGGCGCACCGACAGCTCGCCCGACGGAAGGCGAGCGGATGGACGGGAGCGGCCGTCAGGGCCGCGTGCAGGGGCCCTGGAAGTGTCTACGCCAACGATCTAAACATACCCAGGGCAGGCACTTACACGCCCTCGACGCAAATTCGATGCGCCCCACGGACAAAAAGTTGCAGGAGCGACCCCGCTTCGTCTATCCCGACCCCTGGGAACGCTTGTCGCGGGGCGCGATCCTCCCGTCCCGCAGTCTTTGCCCGCTCTGCGCAGATTTTGGAAGAGGCCCAACTCATCGCCGGCCTGCGGGCGCGCCGTGAAGACGCGGTCGCCAGCTTTCTGGAACGCTACAAGGCGCTCCTGTACCACTGCATCGCCCATTTCGAGGCGGACCAGGCCACCCGCGAGGACCTCTACCAGGACCTCGTGATCTTTGTGTTGGAGCGCCTCGACCGCGAGGCCTACGACCCGGGGCGCGGCTCGTTCTCGACCTGGCTGTACCGGGTCGCGTGGTGCCGCTGCGTCGACCTGAAGCGGCGCGAGAACTCCCGCCGTCGTCCGCGGTTGTCGACCGTCGGCGACGACGTCCCCGAGCGGGTCGACGAGTCCCCCGGCCCGGACGAGGTCGCGGGCACGAGCGAGGTCGGAGGCCTCGTCCGCGAAGCCCTCGCAGAACTCGACGAGGAAGAGCGCGCGCTGCTCGAGTTGCGTTTTGTCCACGGCGAGACCATGGCCACGATCGCGACCTCCCTCGGCATCTCGGTCGAACAGACGAAGTACCGCCTGCGCCGCGCGACGATCGAGCTGCGCAAGGTGCTCCTGAACCACCTCGCGCTCGAACAGGTGGTGGCAGAATAATGAGGGCGCGCACGAGCCGCCCCCGTTGCCGCTGATCGAGTTCCGGCCCCCGCAATTTCCGACAGAAAACTCCCCCACCCCGGGTCCGCGCTGCGGAGGACCCAGAAAGGTGCCCTCGACGATGGACCACGGCCGCGCTTCGCGCCTCACACCTATGGGCACACCCGACTTCGCCGCCCGCGAGCGCAACGACCCCATGGGCGACCTCGATCTCCCGGACGACCTCGTCGCCCTCGCCGCGGATGACCCGCGGGCCGAACTCCTGCTGGCGCGCTGGGACGAGCTCGCCGAACGGCACCTCGCAGCGCTCGCCGCGCACCCGGTGCTCGGGCCGCGACTCGTGCGCATGCAGGAAGCAGAAGCATGGCTCGGCCGGGGACTCGTCGCGCGCCGCGCCAAAGAGGCCCCGCCCAAGGACTCTCCGGCAGCAGAGGAGCTCTTCGACTTCGCGCGTGGTCCGGCCACCTGGACGTACGCCAGCGCCGTGGCCTCGAACGGAGGCCAGCCGCTGAGCCTCGAGCGGCGGCGCTCGATCGAGGGCCACCTCGACCGCCATCCCGAGGAGTCCGGCTGGGTGCAAGGGCTGCAGCGCCGGCCGCCGTCGCCGCTGCTCTTCGACGCCCCCGCGCCGCTCGGTGACTCGGACGTGGACGAGGAGTCCGACAGCGAGGAGCACCACCCGCGCCGTCGGAACGGCCCGTGGATCGCGCGCTGGGTGCCGCTCGCCGCGGCGGCCGCAGTCCTCGCGACGGGCGTGTTGGTCGTGCGCGAGCAGCGCGACGAGGCGACGTTCCCGAGCATCGCGACATTGCGCGGGCCGTTCGACGAGCCGCTCGCGTTCCCGCGCGGCGCGGTGCTCGCGGCGCCCGCGGGCAGCGCGGGCCTCTTCGCTTCCGAGCCGCGCTTCGAGTTCGCCGCCGTCGCCGGCGCGACGGCGTATCGCGTGAGCCTCCGCCGCCACGACGGCAGCGCGTTCGATGCGGGTGTGGAGCAGTGGAGCACCTCATCGACGACCCCCGAGGTGATCGGCGCGACGCTCGACGTCGGACATTTCACGTGGGAGGCCTTCGCCACGGTGAATGGCCTCGAGCGTTCGCTCGGCACCCTCGACTTCGTGGTCGAGGATCAACCCGCGATCCGCGAGCGTTTGACCCACGAGTCGCTGCTCGGGCAAATCCAGAGCCTCGTGCAGCACGGCCTCGCGACCGACGCGCGCCACCGCGCGCGGCGCTTGCCGAACGGGCCGCAGCGGGCGCGCCTCCTCGGACCAATGGCAGACCGGTGAAACGCTGGACCCTAGCGGTCCTGACGCTGACCGTCTGCGCCGAGGGGCTGATCGTCGAGCGACCGCCGCGCGCAGGCGCAATGGAGCGCCGCACGGACAGCACGCCTGCGGACAGCACGCTGGTGGACGGCACGCCAGAGGAAGCGCGGGACGACGTCGCCGCACGTCGACTCGCCACACGACAGCGAGCGTCGTTCGCAGCCATCGAGGCCGCGCTGCGAGGCGACCTCGTCGGGGCATTAGCGAGTCACCCACCCGGAGTGCTCAGCGACCTATCAATCGCGAAGTACGGTGCCTGGCTCGTTCTTTCGTATTTACCGATCGCTCGCGCTCCGCGCGAGCCATCGGTAAATGCGAATGAACGAGCCTGGCACCGTACTTCCACCGCCAATTCCGATACGCCATCCGCGCTCACGGAACCGCCGGAACAGCCGACACAACCTGCGCACAACACGCAGGACAAACGAGCAACCCGCGCCGAATCCGCTCCAACGGAAACACCGAACACCCCCACCGAACGCGCGTACGCCCTCCTCACCGCCCTCGACGCCTGGCGCTCAGGCGACCCCGCCGCCGGTCCCGCCCTCGACGCCGCGGCGGCCGCGATGGCCGACCACGACGGCCGAACCGACGCGCTCGCTGTCGCCGCGCACTACCGCGCGCTCGATGGCAACGCGCGCCGCGCTGGCCTCGCCCTAGAGGACCGTTACACGGCCCTGCGCGACGAATGGGTCGACTGGGACGACCAGGCGTTCGCGGGGCTCGCGCCGCCGTTCACGACCTTCGCGTCGTCGCTCGAAAACGCGCTCACTGACTTGCTCGCTGATGCGAGCGAGGCCCACGACGCGGCGCCCGCGGCGCGCATCGCGGCGCTCCTCGCGCGCCTCGTGTTGACGCGCGTGGAGCACGCGGCGGACGCCGGCCTCGAGGCGACGAACGCCGCCGCCTCCCTCGCAAGAGCCGAGACCCTCGCGCGCGAGAGCGCCACACGCTTCGAGGCCGCAGGCTTCGCGACGCCGCGCCTCGAGCCGCTGTGGCTCGTCGCCCGACTCGCGCGAATCCGCGGCGCTACAGACGAAGCGCGGACAACGTTCCGCGCGCTGGCGACCCTCGCAGCGGAAGTCGGCCAGGACCTGTGGCGCGAACGAGGATTGATCGGCCTGCTCGCGCTCGCGCGCGACGCGGGCGACCCCGACGCCGCCCGGCGTTGCATCGACGAGCTCGCGACCTTCCGTTCGGCGCGTGAGTCGTGGCCCCTCGCGCGCGAGCACGCCGCGGATCTCTTGCATCGGAGCCGCGCGCGTGAGGCGCAATCGTTCCTCCTCGCGCACCCGCCCGTGGGCGGCGGCGAGGACGGCGACCTCGAGCTCGGTTTCGGCGGTGACGAGGAGGAGTGGCAGGCGCTCCTCGCCGTGGCCGCGCTGCGCCTCGGGGACCTCGCGGAGGCGCGCCATCGGACCCTCGCCCTCGACCCCGCGACGGAGCATGGCGCATTGGCCCACGCGCAGCTCGCGTTACGCGAGGGTCGACCCGGCGAGGCGCGCGCGCTGCTCGGCGTGTCGAGCGACGGCGTCGCGCTTGTCCTCACGACCCGCGACGCGGGCGGCGCATCCGACGCGCTCACCGCGTCGCGTTGGTCGGCGGCCGGCGTGACCCTCGCGCGTGTGTTCGTCGCGGAGGCCGCGCTGCAGGAAGGCCGCGCCGACGACGCGCGCGAGCTCTTGCGGGCGGCGCTCGCGGGCGCGGTGACGTGGGAGTCCGAGCGCGCGAGCCGCCGCGGCTCAGTGCTCGGCGAGTGGATCGGGCTGCACGCCGTCGCGCTGCTGGCGCGCGCCGAGCTCGAGGCGGGAGCGCCTCTAAACGCCGTCGAGGTCGCGCTCGCCTGGCAAGGCCGCTCCGCGCGCGGCGACGCCGGGCCACCCACAAAGACTCAGATCCTGCGCGAGGCCGCGACGGAATCTCTCGGCCTCGCGACTTGGATCGTCGGCCCGGATTTCACGGTGGCGCTGCACGTCGCGGCGGACGGCGAGGCGAGCGGCGAGGTCCTCGCGCTCGATCGTGGCGCGGTCGAACGCGCGGTCGCGCGGCTGCGGCAGGCCGTGAAGGACGCGCCGAGCGGCGGCGCGACGGGACCGAGGGTCGACGATCCGCTCGCCCTCGGGGCCGAGCTCGGCGCTGCGCTCTTGCCGAGGCGACTCTGCGAGTCCATCGCGGCGCGCGGCGCCGCGCTCGTGGACGAGGGGTGTGTGATCGTCGTGCACGGCGTCCTCGAGCGTGTGCCCGTCGGGGTCATCGCGGTGGGCGCGCAGCCCCTCGTCGCATTGGGCGCCTTGCGTGTGCTGCCGGGCTTCGCGGCCGATCGATCAATGATGCAATGGACGGCAGGGCAACGCTGGGTGCTCGCCGGCGATCCCCGTGACGTCGACGGCCGCTCGCTGCTCGCGGGCGCGCGCCGGGAGCTCGGGGACCTCGCGCGCTGTTTCGGCGTCGAGCGCGAGCTCACGGGCTCAAATTTCACGCCTTCAGCGCTGCTCGACGCATTCTGCGGATCCTCACCCGTGCACGTCGCGACACACCTCGTGCCGCTCGGCCAGCTCAGTCCAGAGGAGCCATCCGCACGACCAAGGCCCAACGAGGCCAACCTGCGCAAAGGGCCAAACCTGCGCAAAGGGCCTAACCTGCGCAAAGGGCCAAATGCGCCCAGCGAACACAGTGCGCCCGCCGCTCCAATCGAGCGAGCCGCGCCACGCGCGCACGAGCGCGACGGCTCACCCGCGATCGGCCTCATGTGTTCGAACGGCGAAGTGCTCCGCGCGAGCGACCTCGCTGCACGCAGCCCGCGCGCTCCCTTCGTCGTGCTCGCGGCTTGCGCGACGGGCGATGGCGAGGTGCTCGACGGCGAGGGCGGTCTAGGCCTCGCGCAGACGTTTCTCAGCGCCGGCACACGGGCCGTGCTCGTGACCTCGTGGCCGATCGACGACCGCTTCGCGCGCGAACACTCGCTCGCGCTGCACGCCGAGCTGGCGGCCGGTCACTCACCCGCGCGCGCCGCGGCGCGCGCCGCACGCGCGTTGCGCGCCGCGGGCCGCCCGGCCTCCGCATGGGCCGCGTACCGCTTCTGCGGCCGCGACGCAGCGACAACGTCGGACTCTTTCGAATGGTGATTCAGGGCGCAGGCTCCTAGTGCGCCTGACCCGCGGCCATCATGCATGGATCGTCATTCGCCTCGACCACAGCACTTCTTGTACTTCTTGCCGCTGCCACAGGAACAGAGTTCGTTGCGCCCGACGCGCTGGATCGTCACTGGAGGCGGCGCGGGCTTGGCCAGCCCCACAAAGTCGAGTCGCCGCAGCGCGAGCTCACGTACGAAGCGGCGCCGCAGCGAAAAGACAGCTGTCAGTCAATGCACCGATTCCTAACGAGTTCCCGAGAATTCCTGACGCGTTTTCCCGGCGCGCGTTTCGGGTCCCTCGCACAACAAAGTTGCGAGGGCGCGCACAGCGTTCAACGGCCCGTCGTCTTCGCGTTGCCGGCAGACCCGGTCGGGCCCTCGGACACGATCGTGCCCGTGGGTGCCGGGAACGGCAGCTCGACCACCATCGTGCGATCCGCCGCAGGTGTCACGACGAGGCGTGTCTCGGTCCGCCGACCGCCGGTGCGCAAGCCGCGGGCCTCCAACACAAATTCGACGTCGCCGCGCGGCAAGGTGCAGGACCACTCGAAGGTCCCGTCGTCGTGGATCGCGAGCGAGCGGCCGTGCAGTACGCCAGGTGCGCGTTGCTCGAGGCGCAGGCCGCGCAAGTACGCGCGCCGGGTCTGATCGAGATCGAGCTCGGCGCCACGGCCGATGCGCACCGCGAGCTCGCTCTTGAACTCCTCGAACTCCTCGTCCGCGATCACGATCCGGCCCCGCAGTTGGAACGTCGAAACAACCGCGCGCGGCGCGTCCGTGCTCGGCGTGGGGACGAGCACCGGCTCACCGGCGACACCCACCCTGCCCAACACGCCATCGGCGGCCACGCCCGACCCGCTGGACGCGCGCACGTGGTCCAGCTCCAGAACCCCCGGCACGCGATAGGTCGGCATGCGCGTGGTCTCGCCCTCGAACACGACGATCGTGCGCGGCTCGAACGTCGCGGCGCCGGCGTTCGCGCCATCGGGTCGGAACGTCACCTCGAGGCGGTATTTGCCAGGCACCGAAACGAACGTGTACAGGCCCTCGCTGTCCGTCTGCGCGATCGCGCGACACAGCTCGAGGCCGGGTCCGTCAGCCACGAGGCGCACCATCGCATCCGACGCGGGCTCGCCGTCGCGCCCCGTCACCAGGCCCGCGACCGCGCCGGCGCGCACGAGGACGCAACCGAAGGGCGCGAATGCCCCGCCCTCGGGCACGGTGAAACACTCGGAGCCGATCCCGTGCGGCGTGCTCGCGCCGCGGCACAGCTCGGCGTACCAAGGCGCCTCGAGCCCTTGCGGGACCGTCTCGGGCAGGACCCGCATCCGGTACGAACCCGGCGCGAGGTCCGCCACACGGGCGACGCCTTCCGCGTCGGTCGCGCAGAGGGTCGCGAACGTGCCGCCCTGCGTCGCCGTGATCTCGAAACCGATACCGTCGAGCGGTGTCCCGGCCGAGTCGGTCGCGCGGACGACGAGCTCGCCCGGCGCGCCCTGAACGAGGTCAGGGACGACTGGCGCGACTTGCGACCCAACCGAGTCGACGGGCTGCGGCAATCCCGAACCCGCGTCGGGCGGAATCGCGCCGCTTCCACCCTCCTGGTTCCCATCGCCGCGCGCCGCGGCGAGGTCGCGCTCGCGATCGAACGGCACGAGGCCGGAGGGCCCGGGCGCTAGCCCCACCGGCGCCGTGCGAACGCCGTCCGCTCCAAGAACCGGAACGGCGGAAGAGTCACCGAGCGCGCCCGGCCCCTCGATCGGGATCCGCTCGAGCGCGGCGCGCGCGTCGCCCGCGCCCACCAAGGCGGGCACGATCTGCGTCGCATCGGGCAGCGGCACGAAGTCCGGCGGCGCCGCGACGGGCGTGCGCGCGCCGCTGCGCGAACCGCCCGACACGGCCTCGCCCACGTCATTCGGCCGGTCCACGCCGGGACGGGCGATGTTCATGTAGGCCACGCCGCCCACGAGCAGGGCGAGTACGGAGCCGGTCAGGATCTTCATGGCGTGCGGGTGCGAGCGCTCCAAAACGGCCCAGCGCGCTCGCGAAGAGAGCCTAACGCTGGGCGCCGAGGCGCGGGAACGAGGGGTGGCCAGGAATGGATCGGCGATCCGGGCGCGCCCGATGAGGCTCGTATGGACATTCCCGACGTGGCCCTGGAGCGAACGAGGGCCAGGGCGCCGCAGCGCTCGTAGTGAGACAGCGTGCTCCCCCGAGGCCGACCCGACCGCGCGCCGAGGCGCTCGGATTTCCAGGTACCGCGGCCTCGCACGCAGCAGCGCCGTGGAGGCAGCCTACCAGGCCGGGAGTTAGGGCCCGCGCGGCGCACACCATCCGGCAAGGTCGTCATGCCGGCGAGGTCGTGATACCGGCGAGGTCGTGATACCGGCGAGGTCGTGATACCGGCGAGGTCGTGATACCGGCAGGGTCGTGATACCAGCAGGGTCGTGATATAGGGTGCCTGGCGACGCTCGCCCCCCCTCCCACCATGACCACCCCGCGCCTCCTGATCGCCCTCGGGATCTGCATCGCGCTCGCGTTGTTGGCGCTCGCGACGCTGGACCTCGGTGACCCCGGCGCGGCGGCGCGCGGGCGGCTCGTCCGTGAGGCGGACACGGAGACGCGTTCAGCGCTCACCGCGTGGGCCGAGCGCCTCTCGTCCGAGGCGCCGCTCGGCGCGAGCATCGGACCCGTCGAGCGTTGGACGTGGAACACGGACGACCTGCCTGCCGGACTCCTGCCGTTCGAGGGTCGCGAGGCCGAGCGCGATGACGCCGAGCGCGCGCTGCTCGTGTTGGCGCGCGACCACGCCGCGCGCGGTCGCCTCGACGTGGCGCGCGAGACGCTCGAGCGGGTGTTCGAGGCGCAGCCCGGCGCCGTAGCCGCGCTCGCGCCCGCAGCGCGGCTCGAGTCGCTGCGCCTCGCGCGGGCGGCGGAAGACAGCGCCGCGCTCGCGCGTCATTTCGCGGCCGCAGAGGCCTGGTCGTTCGACCTCGCGCTCGACGGTGCGTCGGCGCGGCTGCTCGCGAGCCTCGCGGCTGGCCCGGCGTTGGCGCCCGATACGCGCGCGCGTGTCGCGGAGGACGTACGGACCGCGCTCGCGGAGGGGCGGCTGCGTGTCGGCGCGGCGGACGGCGCATCGCGGGGCGATCGGCTCGTGATCGACGAGGGCGGCGCGCGCGTCGTGCTCGACGCAGGCCTCACGGCGCTGCGTGCGGCGCTCGAGACGCGCCTGCCGTTGACCGATGACACGCTCGGTTGGCGGCGCGCCTTCGCCGAGGACGCGCGCCGCAGCGCTGTACTGAAGGCGGCGCTCGCGCGTTCGGCCGGCGCCGATTCACGTGAGGACGCAGGCACGAGCGAGGGTGCCAACGTGATTCACAGCGCCGACGGGCCTCTGGCCCAGCGCGAAGCATGGCGGTGCATCGCGGCGGATGCGCTCGAGAGCGTCTCTGCGGGTAGTGGCGCTGCGGGAAGTGGCGCTGCGGGAAGTGGCGCTGCGGGAAGTGGCGCTGCGGGGAGTGGCACTGCGGGAAGTGGCACTGCGGGAAGTGGCACTGCAGGGAGTGGCACTGCGGGAAGTGGCACTGCAGGGAGTGGCACTGCAGACAGCGTGCCCGCCGGCAGTGTGCTCGCAGTGCGAAGCGGAGACTTCGGCGCGGTCGTGTTGCACACCGAACACGCACTCGAGGACGCGCTCGCGGCTGCCGTCACGGGCCCGTGGAGCGTCGTGTTCGGCGCGGACCCAAAGCCACCTGCCGAAGTGTTCGGCCTCGAGCACACGCTGCCTGGCTGGAGTCGCACCTTCCGCGTCGCGCACGCCGATCCGGGCGCGCTCGTCGCTGGGGAGCGCCAGCGACTCCTCGTGATCCGCGGCGCGTTGGTCGCGCTCGCCCTCGCGATCGCCGGCGCGACGCTCGCCGCGGCCAGCGCCGCGCGGCGGGCCGCGCGGCTCTCCGAGCTGCGCCGCACGTTCGTCGCGAGCATCTCGCACGATCTGCGCACGCCGCTGGCCTCGATCTCGAACTTGGCGGAGAACCTCGCCGACGGCGTCGTCGCGGGTGAACACGCGCTGCGCGAGTACCACGCGGCGATCCGGCGCGAAGCGGCGCGGCTCGGTCGCCTCGTGGACGGGCTGCTCGATTTCGCGCGACTCGAGCGCGGGGAGGCCCCGCGTGTTCGAACCGCGCGCGTGGACAGCGCCGAGTGGCTGCACGACCTCGAACGCGCCGCGCGCGCCGTGTGCGAACCGCACGGCGTCGAGTTCCGTTTTGTGCCAGCGCCGCTCGACGCGTCGCTCTGGATCGATGCCGACGCGGTGCACCGCGCGGCGTTGAACCTCGTCGAGAACGCGGTGCGGCACTCGGGCAGCGACGTCGTCACACTGCGCATCGCGACGGAGGGCGATCCCGGAGCGCGCGCGCTCGTGGTCGAGGTCGAAGACCGCGGCCGTGGCCTCCCGGGGGCCGCGCGCGAGGACTTGTTCGCGGCCTACGCGTGCGCCGGGGAGGCCGCCGGCACGGGCCTCGGCTTGACGATCGTGCGCTCGATCGCCGTGGCGCACGGCGGTCAAGCGCGCTTGACCCGCGGCGCCGACGGGGTCGGAGTGTGCGCCACCCTCAGCGTCGCGCTCGGCGCGGCGGAGCACCCAACAGGTTCGGGAGTGGCGGGCTCGCGAGCGGCGGACTCTGGAGCAACCGAGGAGGCCGCAGGATGAGCGCGCGCATCCTCGTGATCGAGGACGATCCGACGCTGCGCATGACGGTGCGCGACCGGCTGCGGGCCGAGGGTTTCGAGGTGCTCGAGGCCGCCGACGGCGAGACCGGCGAGGCGCTCGCGTTGCGCGAGGATCCGGACCTCGTGCTGCTCGACGTGATGCTGCCCAAGAAAGCCGGTTTCAGCGTGTTGCGCGCGCTGCGCGCCGATCGGTTGCTGACACCCGTGATCCTGATCACGGCGCGCGGCGAGGAGCACGACCGTGTGCAGGGTTTCGAGCTCGGCGCGGATGACTACGTCGTGAAGCCGTTCTCGCTGCAGGAGCTCGTCCTGCGTGTGCGCGCGCTGCTCGAACGCGCGCGTGGCGGCGCGCCCGGGGTGCGGGACGTGTCGGAGTCGCCTACGCGTGTGCGTTTTGGCGGAGTCGAGCTGGACCTCGACGCGTTCACCGTGACACGCGCCGGCGAGCGCGCGACGCTGTCGCGCAAGGAGCGTGACCTCGTCGCGTACTTCTTGTGCCACGAAGGTGTCGCGTTGGAGCGCGCGCGCATTTTCGAGGACGTCTGGGGCGAGGACGGCGAGGCCAGCCTGCGCACCGTCGACCAGCACGTCGCGAAGCTGCGGAAGAAACTCGAGGCGCGCCCGGATGAGCCGCAGTTTCTGCGCACGGTGCACGGCGTGGGGTACGTCTTCGAGCGCCGCGGTCGAGGGCAGTAGCGCAAAAACGAAGTACGGAGCCAGGGTTGTTTCTTCACTTTTACCGATCGCTCGCGCTCCGCGCGAGCGATCGGTAAAAGTGAAGAAACAACCCTGGCTCCGTACTTCGTTTTTGCGCGGCAAGGCGCATTGGCGTTGATTCGGCGGTTGTGTAGACAACTCGTAGACAAACGGGCGACGGGGTGAAGGCGCCTCGGTGGCCCTTGGGTCGTACACCATGTTCGCGGCGCAGCCCCCATCCACGCCGCGGGAGGAACCATGGAACAGACACCCACTCGATCGCTCACGCTGGCCCGCGCACTCGCGCTGACCCCGTTGCTGTGCACGCTGGCCAGCGCGGCGCAGGACACTGGGACGCAACGCCCAACCGCCACGCCGCCCGAACGGGCCGCAGACAAGGCCCAAGAAGTGCCTACGCGAGCGGAGGACGATCTCGCGGCACTGCGCCTCGAGGCGCAAGTCGACGGCCTCGACGCCGCGCTGTCAAAGTTGCGCGCGCGCCTCGATGCACTGATGGAAGAGGCCCAGACGCCCTCGTCGGCGGCGCGACCCGAACTCGAGGGCCGTATCGCGGCATACTGGATCGCCGAGCTGGAAATGCTGCGCGACGCTGGCGATCTCAAACGGGCCTGGCTCAGTGCATTCAGGTTCCTGCAGCTCGATGGGTCGCCTGGACCAGCGCTCGACATCGCGCGAGCACAGCTCTCGGTAGCTCCGGTCTTAAGGAGTGTATTTGAGCCGCAGGGACTCGTCGGCCGCACCTATGTTGATAAGGCCATCCGTGAGCAAGAGCTCCAGGACGCGCAATCTGAGGCGAAGCGCATCGTACGCGATGCAATCGAGCAGAAGGACTACAAGCTCCTCGAGCGGCTTGGCGCTTCGGTCACGGATGTCTATGCAGAGCTCGCGAGAGACGCCACTCACCCGACCGTTCTCTTGAAGCACTCACCGGGCCCACTCCGCTTTCTTCTGGTCTACGCACCAGAGAACGCCATTGAAGTCGCCCGCGAGCTCGTGGCGCGCCCCGGCCCCGGCTGGCGCGCCGCCGTCGCGGCAGAATTCGCGCCGGAGCCTCCGGCTGTCAACTTGCTCGTCGCTGTACTCGCGAGGGGATCAGAAGAACTGTCATCACTCTTCGACACACTGCTCGCGAGCGATGAGCTGACGTCCAAGCCCGCGCTACAGATCCTCATCGCACTGTCCCGCGCCGGGGCCGAAGGGCCACGACTCGAGCGAGCGATCGAGAAAGCGATGCCCCAACTCACGCGACGTGACGCATTCAGCAGCAACGGGTTGCTGCCCTTGGCCCGACAGTGGATCGGCTCGGCGGACCCGGCCCGGCGGAGGATCGGCATCGACGCGCTCTTCCGTAGCGCCACGCTCACGACGGGTGACTTGGCCGCCCTCGCGGCGGATCCCAATCACGAGATTCGCCAAATGGTCGCCCAGAACCTGGCGGAAATCACACGCAAAGAGGTTGACCTGACCGCGGCAGAGTCGGCGCTCTGGATGACGCTCTTGAACGACTCGTCGCCGGAGGTGCGTCGCGATGCGTACGGGTCACTCGAGACGTTCCTACAAAGCCGGGGTCGTTCGCCGATGACCGCCGCGCAGATCGAGGAGTTCGTGCAGCGCATCGCGAGCCCAGACGAGGCGGAGCTGCTGGGTTCACTCCCCGACGCGCTCCCGAGCATCGTCGAATGGGCCAAGCAGACCACCGCCACGGTCCCCGAGCGCGCCCAGATCTTCAACGCGCTCTTGCGCTCTCCGTGGCCGAAGGTGCGAGTCGCGTTGATCGAGTGGCTCTTAAACTCCGATCGGCGGCCCAGCTTGATGATCGAACTGTTGCGAGGCTTCGTGCCGCAACAGGGAGCCGACGATGGCGAGCTCCAAGGCCAACTGTCGTCGCTCCTCTACTTTGTCCATCGCGGCTCGAACGAGGAGCGCAACCTCGGCTACGCACAGCTGATCCAGCACGGAGAGCCACATCGCGGCTGGGCGCTGGCCATTGCGTCGGGCTTGAAAGAGATCAGCTTCACCGCGCTCGACTCGCAGCTCGCCGTTGACGCGCTGCGCGCCATGGTCACGGCGGACCCCGACCGCGTCGCGCAAGCCCTCTACGGCACGAATTGGACGGCGCACGCCGCGACGCTGAAGAGCGCGGCTGCTCGCGCCGACCTCGCGCAGCTGGAGCGGATTGTCCTGAACGCCGCCCGCACCGCCGCGTCGCCCGCGGAAGTGGCGCCGCGCGCCGCAGTTCTGGCAGCACTCGAGGGGCTCACGCAAGTGGACGGGTCGTCACTCGGGCTGCCGATCGCTTGGGCGTCGAGCGCGCTCACGAAGGACCCGGCCGCGAGCCTCGCGCTGCTCGGCGAATTGCTCGCTTCGCCGCGTCTCCCCGACGAGGCCTTCGGGACGTACGCATCGCCAAATGCCTCGGCCGAGGGCTACCCACGCGCCCTGGCACTGCCCGTCGTCGACGCGCTCGAGCGGCGTGTGATCGCCGCAGGCGAGGGCGCCGCGCCGCGCTTCTCCTACATGCAATTCAACCTGTTGAAGGCCATGGTCGCAGACCCGACGCTCTACCGCCCGCGACTCGCGCGCAATTGGCTGCGCGAGCAAACGCAGCACGAGGACCTCGCGCGAGCCGCACATTTCGCTGGCGATCAGGAGATGGTGGACATCGTGCGCGAGCGGCTCGTGGCGAACGTCGCGAACTTCTCTGGCACCCTTGGCCAGAGCAGGTCCGTCCTCGACAGCCTGCTCGCGGTCCCAGGCGAAGCCACCGCGCAGTCGCTGGCCGAGATCGCCGTGTCCACGCAGTCGCAGGATATGCGCAAGGAGATCGTCGAGCGCCTCGAGACGATCGCCTCCGCGCGCGAGCTCGGCGCGCGCCTGCGACGGGCCTCTACACCCGAGGCCGACCGCGGCCGCGCCGTCACTGAGACCCTCGCGCTGCTCGCCGACACGAACGAAGCCGTGCGTGTCCAGGCGATCCGCGGCCTCGCGACCCTCGGGGCCGTCGAACAGGTGCCGCGGCTCGTGAAGCTCGTCGGCGAGGGCTCCGCGGCCGAGAAGAAGGCGGCGCTCGAAGCGCTCGACCTGCTGCACCGCCGCGCGGCGAGCGAAGAACAGGAGTGATGCGACGAATCGTCCCGCCGGCGCCGTGATCGAGGCGGCGGCGGCGTCGCGCGTGCGCTACGGTAGGCCCCGGTAGGCCCGACGGCACTTCTCCTTGAAAAACGTCCATGTCATGGTCATTTTTCGAGCATGTCTCGTCCGCGACAGGCCGCGTCGCGTTCCTCGACCTCGAGGGCTTCAGCCTCGCCGAGCTCGCGCTCGCCGTCGACGAGGCTGCCCCGCGCCGCTTCACGTCGGGCGACGTCGCGATTCCTTGGGACCTGGCGCCGCGTGAGCTCGGCGAATAGGGCTCCGCTCTGATGGACCTGGCCAGGCCGCATGGCGCGGGGCCTCGATTCGATCCACGTGCCTGAGTCTCGTCAGGGACACCTTGCGACGCATCGACGCGGTGGGCGCAACTCGGATTGTCCGCCGTTCGGATTTCCTATCCTCAATGGGTATGGAACCGATGGGGCACAAGGGCGCCAGCGCTGAGTCCGCCGCCCCACGAGCGACTGGGGCGTCGGGGTCGGATCCGACCCAGTCCGGCGCTGGCGCGGCGCCGCCCTCGCGCGTCGAGTGCAGCAACCGCGGCCTCGCCCTCGCGCTCGGCGGCGGCGGCGCGCGCGCGGCGTACCAGGCCGGGGTGCTGCGCGCCCTGAGCCGGCGCTGCCCCAGCCTCTCGCCGAAACTCCTGACCGGTGTCAGCGCTGGCGCGATCAACATCGCCTACCTCGCGAATCGCGGCGGCACGTTCGCCGAGGCCTGCAGCGAGCTCTGCGAGGTCTGGTTGCGCATCGAGGTCCAGCGTGTGTTCGAGTCGCGGGGGCTGCGGCTCGCGTACCACGCGTTCTGCGTCCTGATGAAGACCGCGGTCGGGTTCGCGCCCTCGGTCGAGCCGATCCGCGGCCTCGTCGACGCGCGCCCCTTGCGGCGTTTCTTGCACGACGCCTACGGCGATGCGCGCCTCAGCGGGATCCGCAAAAACATCGAGGCCGGTCACGTCGACGCGGTGGCGCTGCTCGCACTGCACTACGCCACCGGCCGCACGACGAGCTTCTGCGAGGGCAAGGACGTCGTCGACTGGGACCGGCCCCTGCGGCGCAGCTTACGCACGGCGCTGCGCCTCGACCACGTCCTCGCGTCGTCGGCGCTGCCGCTCTTCTTTCCCGCGATCGACGTCGACGGCGAGTGGTTCGGGGACGGCGGCGTGCGCCTCATCGCGCCGCTCGCGCCGGCGGTCCACCTCGGCGCCGAGCAGATCATCGCGATCAGCACACGCTATCGACCGACGACGGAAGAGGCGGCGCAGAAGCGCTTCGAGGGTTCACCGAGCCCGGCTCACATCGGCGGCAACCTGTTCAGCGCGATCTTCCTCGACGTGCTCGACCACGACGCGCTGATGCTGCAGCGCATCACGCGGCTGGCGCTGCGATTGCCCGAGAGCGAACGCGAGGGGCTGCGCCCTGTCGAGCTCTTCGTCGTGCGCCCGTCCGAAGACCTCGGCCAGCTCGCCAATACATTCGAGGCGCGCTTGCCGGGCATGTTCCGGTTCCTGACGCGTCGCCTCGGCACACGCCCGGCGCGCAGCCAAGAGCTGCTCTCCACGGTGCTGTTCCAGCACGACTACGTGAAGCGCCTCGTCGAGATCGGCGAGCGCGACGGTGAATCCCACGCCGAGGCGCTCGAACAGTTCCTCGCCGCGCGCGGCGCGGTCGGCGACACGCGGTGAGTCAGACTCCGCGCTCACATCCCGATCGCGAACCCGAACGTCAGCACTACGTCCGGACCCGAATCCGCGAGCACGTCCTCGTGGAACGCCGCGAACCAGCGGCCGCGGCCGACGTCGCGCGCGACGCCGAACGACAGATCGACGATCGGGCGGTCGGCCTCTTTGATCGAGAAGTCGTCGCTGAACGGGCTGCGATAACGCAGGCCGGCGAGCAACGACGAGTGATCATCCCAGCGGTACTCGGCGCCGACCGTGCCGAGCAGGAGGTCGGATGGAGTGATCCCCGCGGCGCGATAGGAACCCGGCGTGTCGATCGCCACGTGGTCGATGCCGCCGGTCCAGGTCCAGCGACCCGCGGAGCGCTCGAGGAGCACGCCGAAGTCGTAATCCCGACCATCGCTTCCCGCGCCGGCGGCCGCGTCGCCGGTCGGCAGCTCGACGCCGAAGCGCAGCGCGACCCCGAGCGCGCCTCCATCGGGGCGCTGCAAGATGTGAGTGAAGCGGATCGGCAGATCGAGAGGCAACAGCTCGTCCTCCTCCATCTCCCACGCCGTCGTCCCGCCGCTGCCTAGACGCAGCGCGTACTGGTCGGACTCGCGGCTGCCCCGGTCGCCATCGGGGAATCCGAAGAGGTCGTGGTAGCCGTCGACGATCGAGTCGAGGAAGCCGCTGGACGCAAACGCGACGCCGAGCTCGAGCTCGACATCGGTCCGCGCGCCGATTCCGTACCGCACGAGCGCGGCGACTTGCGCGACATCGGCGTCGAGCTCGACCGCGTCGGGCGGCACGAGCGCGAACTCGTAGATGCTCGAGTAGGAGCCCACCACCGTGACGCCGACGGTCCCTACAGGTTGCGCACGGACGGCGCGTGGGCGAGGTTCGGGGAACGCCAGTGCCTGCGGGAGGGCCACACGCGTAGGCAGCGGACCGCGTCGCACGTCGCGCGGGTCCGCGCTCTGGTGCAAGCTCGCGCAACCGACGAGCGAGGCGCAAGGGAGCAAGATACCTGCGATCAGTGCGAGCGCTCCGAGGGAGCGACCTGTGGACCGCGCCGAAGGAGGAGTGAGAGTCGAATGCAGCACGCGGAGCTCGGCGTGGGGCGAACACAGGGACGCAGCCAAGCCGCAGCCGTGCGTTTGGGGTCACCAGGTCGGGGCGCCAGAGTACACGACCCGCGCGCGACGGACGGCGTTGACCCATCTATTCCGGAGTACTGTGCCAGGGTCGTTTGTTCACATTGACCGATCGCTCGCACGTAGCGCGAGCGATCGGTCAATGTGAACAAACGACCCTGGCACAGTACTTCGCAGTACTTCGGAATAGAGGGGTCAACGCCGGACCTCGAACGACGGCGGATGCGCCGGCGGCACGTCGTCGAGTTGCAGGTCTTCGACCGCGGCTCCCGAGGGACCGCGACGTGTCCACTCGACGAGCGCACGGACCGCGTCGGTCGGACCCTCGAACCAAGCCTCGACGCGCCCGTCGGCGAGGTTCTGCACCCAGCCCGTGACCCCGAGCGCGCGCGCTTCTGCGCGTGTGTGCCACCGAAAGCCGACACCCTGGACCCGCCCCGACACGAACACGTGCAGCGCGGAGCGCCCCGTCGTCGACCCCGCGCCCATTCACTGCACCGCGGCGCGAGCGGCGGCATAACCCGAATGCACGGAGTGACTGAACGGCAGCGCCGCCATCACCTCGCCCTCGAGCCGCCGCAGCGTGGCGAGCCGAGTGTCCGCGATTCCCTCACCAAATGCGCCGCGCGCGAGGCGCACGAAGAGGCCTTGATGCTGCGCCTCGGATGGCAAGAGCTCCGCGTAGAGCGCGCGCAGGCCAGGGTCCGAGAGGCCGTGCGCCAGCAGATAGAAGCGCTCGAGGCTGCGCGCCTCGATCAAATGCGCCAACAGGAGGCGATCGAGCAACAGGCTGGTGCGTGTCGCGGCCGTCACGGCGTGCAGCTGCGCCGCGTAGACGTTCTCGATTTGCTTGCCGAGCTCGCCGCCACGCGCGTGCAGCTCCTGCACCACGCGCACGAAGTGCTGCATCTCCTCGACCGCGACCTCGCCCAGCGAGTCGACGATCGCGCGGTGTTCCGTGTTCTTGGCGATCAGCGCCTGCGCGTTCGTGGCGGCCTTGAGCTCGCAGTGCGCGTGGTCCGAGAGCAGCGCGAGCGGCGCGCGTTCGACCTCGGCCACCCACTCCGGCGGCGTGAGCCAATCGAGCGGGAACCCCATCAGCGGTTGGCGCCCGGTCGCCAGAGAACGTCCGCCTTGCCGCCATCGTTGGCCGCGCGCGCGAGCACGAACAAGAGGTCGGACAAACGATTCAAGTACTTCAGGGCCTCGTGGTTCACGCGCCCCTCCTCTTCGTGGAGGAACAGCTCCACGACGTAGCGCTCGGCGCGGCGGCAGACCGTGCGCGCGAGGTGCAACCAAGCCGCGGGGCGATTGCCGCCGGGCAACACGAACGAGTTCAGCGGCTCGAGCCCTTCGTTGACTTGGTCGATCCAGTTCTCGATACGCAGGGTGTAGGCCGCGGTGATGCGCAGACGCTCGCCGGCCTCGCCCGGCACACAGAGGTCCGAGCCGACATCGAAGAGATCGTTCTGGATGAGCCTCACCCAAGCGGCCCAGGGCTCCGCGAGCCCCTCGACGAGGACGAGCCCGAGCTGGCTCGAGAGCTCGTCGATGGTGCCGTAGGCCGCGACACGCGGGTGGTTTTTCGGGAGCGAGCTGCCGTCGCCGAGGCGCGTGCCGCCGTCATCGCCCGTGCGGGTGTAGATGCGTGAGAGGTGGACCATGGAACTTCGCGCATCTTAGGGCACAGATCCGGCGAGCGTGGCCGAGGCGCGCCGCGCCTCGTCACGGGACGAGCCAGGTCCAGGCGCTCGAGAGGACGGCGGCTGCGACGCTAGCCACGGCCGCGGCCACGAGCCGACGCACGACCCCGCTGCGCGTGGCCTCGGGGCGCGACAGGTAGGCCACCACCGCAAGCACACCCAGCGCCCCCACCGCATCCGACAACGTGTCGAAGGGCGACGGCACCCGCCCGGGGACGTGGGACTGGTGCAGCTCGTCGACGATGCCGTAGAGGAGGACCACGCCGAAGATGAGGCGCCCGCGGCCGAGCGTCCACGCGACCCAGCGCTCGCGGCCCTCGCCGAGGCGCGGCATCAGCGGGACCAGGAACAACGCGAGCAGGCCGAACGCGGCTGGGTGCGCGAGGTTGAACAGCACGGACTCGAGCCATTCGGGCAGGGACAACCCGGACTCGAGCAGCTTCGACTCGGACGACAGGCGCCAGATCAAGAGCGCCCACGCGAGGGGTAAGACCCAGGCGACGGAGCGCGGGAGGCGCAGCAACACGCGGCCCGCCGAGCGCAGGCTGGACACCGCTTCGGGTCCGCGCCGATGGGCTGCGGACGGGGTCTGTGTCACACCGGACGGGCTCTGTGCCGCGGCGCTCGCGAGATCTTCGAGGGGACCCGCCACGTTGCTCACTCGAGGGCTGTGCACCGTCGCTTGGCGACAAAAGCGAGACCGAGGCCATCGCGGCTGCGCACGACCTCGAGCTCGTCGACGAGCTGCGCCAGGAGGAAGAGGCCCCGACCACGGTCGTCGTCGAGGTCCGGCACACCGTCGGGCGGATCCAAGAGCGGCCGAATGTGCTCGGGGTCGCCGCCGCCTTGGTCGTCGATGCGCACACTCCAAAACGGGCCCTCGACGGTGACGTGGAGCGACATGCGGACGTCCCGCACGAGGTCCTTGAGCTCCAGGGCTGCGCCCCCGCCGCCGTGGTCGACCGCGTTGTCGAGCAGCTCCCCCGTGACGAACTCGAGGGTCTCGCACTCGCGCTCGGCGAGCCCTTCCGACTCGGCGAATTCCCGCGCGATACGGCGGGCCATGCGACCGTGGGCGTGGGTCGAGGGCAGATCGAGACGCAGCTCGTGCGGCTGATCCCGCCGCAACACACGCCCGTCTGGCTGCTGCGGCGGCTTCAAGGGGCGGTCGCCTCCGCCGCGCGCAAGGGCACCAGCTCGAGGGAGATGTCGAGAGCCGGCGCGGAATGGGTCAAGGCGCCGATGGAGACGCGGTCGACACCTGACGCAGCGATCGCGGGGAGGCTCTGTTCGTTGACGCCACCCGAGGCCTCGAGCTCGACGGTCCGACCGAGGGCTTCAGCCAACTTACGTAGTTCTGGCGCGAGCTCGCTCATGACCTCGACTGACATGTTGTCGAGCAGCACCACGTCGGCCGCGCCTCGCAAGGCGGCGAGAGCTTCGTCCCGATCGCGCGCCTCGCAGGTGATGCGGATGTGGGGGCCGAGGTCTTGCCGCAGCGCGGAGAGCACCTCCTCGATGGAGCGACCGGCGAGCTCGACGTGATTGTCTTTGACCATCGCCTCGTCGTAGAGGCCGATGCGGTGGTTCTCGCCACCGCCGGCGAGGACCGCCGATTTTTCGAGTAGGCGCAGTCCGGGAGTGGTCTTGCGGGTGTCCAGGATGCGCGCGCGACCCTGCGCGAGCGCCACGCAGCGGGCCGTCATCGAGGCGACGCCACAGAGGCGTTGCAGCAGGTTGAGCGCGGTGCGCTCGGCGACGAGCAAGGCTTGCGCGCGCCCTTCGAAACGCGCGATGACGTCGCCGGGGCTGACGGGGTCGCCATCCGTCCGTAGAAGCTCGAAGTTCGCGTCGGGATCAAGTAGGCGAATCGTGTACACGAACACTTCGAGGCCGGCGAGCACGCCGGGCGCTTTGACGAGCAGGCTCGCGCGCGCTCGGGCGGCGGTGGGCACCGCGGTGCGCGTCGTGATGTCGGCCGCGATGAGCTGCGCCGCGAGGCGGCGGCTCGGACCGCCGCTGTCGGCGCCGTGCACGGCGAGGTCTTCTGCTTCGAGCCCGAGATCCTCGGCCAACGCGGCGCGTACGACCCGCTCCAAAGAGCGCCGTAGCGCATCCGGAGCGAGGGTCGGACGGGGTTGGGCAGGTTCAGGGAGCATATGTCGCAGCGGTCGAGTCTACCCCATCGGGTGTGGGGTGGAGAAAGGCGGGACTTGGACTCGAAGCCGGATGGCCGTCAGGGTCCACGCCCGTGCGCCCGGCGCAGCTTGGTCGCGAGCTCGGGACCGACACCCGGGATCGATTCGAGTTGGGTCCAGCCGGCGCCGGGGTGACCGCGCGCGGACCAAAGGAAGCGCGCGACGTCGAGCGCTCGCAACTCACCGACGCCGTCGAGCGCGCGCAGCGACCTCGGGGTCACGAGCGTGTCCAGGTCCGTGACCGAATGCGTGCGTTGGCCACGCGTGTCGCGCGTTTCGGGGCCCAGGTCGTGCCCACGGGCCTGCCACTGCTCGGCCGACTGCGTCCCCGCCAGGGCCGCGACCTCCGCGGCCGCCGCGCGCTCGAGCCAAGCGGTGACGAGCGTCCACCCGAGCAGGACACAAACCCATGCGGGTGCGCCACGGCGCTCCCACAACTCGCGCTGGTCCCGAGTCTCTCCGCTCATATGGACAAGACTCTTCGGTGGGCCGCCAGTGTCGCGCGATCGCGCAAACGGGTCGCGCGATCGCGCAAACGGGTCGCGCGATCGCGCAAACGGGTCGCGCGATCGCGCAAACGGGTAAGTAGTAGACCGAACGCCAAGGAGCGCCGTCCGACAGAGAAAGTCCCCAGGATCCAGCGCCGTGTGGTCCGAGCGGCCCTCTTTCCAGTCGTTCATGCAGGTGTCATCGCGTTCCTATGCGCGGTCGCTTGGATCAACGACCCCGAGCAACGGATCTCGCCGTCGCCGATCGAATCATCCAGACCGAGTAAGAAGGAACAACCATGCCGCAACTGACCACCCGCAATGGTGTCGAGCTCTACTACAAGGACTGGGGGCACGGTCGCCCTGTTGTGTTGATGCACGGTTGGCCGCTGCAGTCCGACAGTTGGGACGCGGTCGCAATGCCGCTGGCGGAGCAGGGCTTGCGTTGCATCGCCTACGACCGGCGCGGCTTCGGTCGATCGGCGCAACCCTTCGACGGCTATGAGTACGACACGCTCGCCGACGACCTGGCCGATGTCATCGCTGGACTCGAGCTCGACGACGCGATCCTCGTCGGATTCTCCATGGGTGGCGGCGAGGTCGCCCGGTACATGTCTCGGTATGGTGGCAAGGGCGTGCTTCCCATTCCCCGCATGTGAATCTGCTGGACACGGAGGTCGCGGATCGCCAGGCTGCGCGGCATGGAGACGGAGTCAATCGTCAACGGGCGCGCGATTCCAGCGGAGGTGCTGGTGGAA